>Ga0209489_107774_pt1 | contig 15506 bp, 5 predicted proteins | sample SiratrowhiteBW_FD_187527 | JGI IMG/M metagenome (GOLD analysis project Ga0209489, IMG submission 187527) | Root nodule microbial communities of legume samples collected from California, USA - Siratro white BW (SPAdes) (version 2) | ecosystem: Host-associated > Plants > Roots > Nodule | place: USA... | reverse complement strand
TAATAATGATCATAATATTAATAATAATATATTTAATAATAATATTAATAATATTTATAATAATAATAGTAATAATAATATTTATAACAATAATAATTATATTAATAATAATAGTAATAACAATAAAAAATTATTATTATTAATATTAATATTAACAATAATAATACTAATAACAATATTAATAATAACAATTATAATAATAATAGCATTAATTATATTATTAATAATATTGATAATAATATTAATAATGTTAACAACAATGAAAATAATAATAATAATAATATCAGTAATATAATGCTAATAATAATAAAAATATTATTATTAATAAATTTAATAAATCTAGTTATTGATATTTCCTTTATAGGTGTTATATATATATTTTTTTATAAAATCTGCATGTAATTATCTATAAATTTTTTTCATAAATAAATTTTGTAAATAATATTAAATTTAGTTACGAATTTTTATTCGTATATAATTATATGTGATATTTTTGTAGAAAAAATCTATAGATAATTTCTTATGAATTTTTATGTAAATAATACTAAATTTGCTTACAAATAAAAGTTTTTATATAAAAGTTTCTATATAGTAAATTAAGATGTTTTTTTGTAATAAGTATGAGTGATGCTAATGAATTTTTGGAACAGGCAAGAGCATGTAAAAATGTTTCATTGCTCAATTAGTAATTTTCCCATAAGTGTGAGTGAAGTGGTATAATTAATGCTTAATAGTAGTTTCTCAATTGTAGAAAGTAAGATGGATTGGTAAGAATTGTTAACAAAAAGTTGTTGATGAAGTTTATTGTATAAAATTAATTAAAAATTAATATAATGCATGTATGTATGATATGATCATTCAATCTGGTGTTAGCTAGTATAGTTTTCAAATATTATATTATTTTTAGAATAGTTAGGATTTGTTATTGTCAGACTCTATCTGATAGCTAGGTATTATTTGTGATACCCTGTTATTTGCTTACGGTACTCACAACCTGGTACAACCTAGTATGATAGGGAAGCTAGGATCAATTTAGAGTTAAAACGTAAGAAAAAAAATAAGAAAAAGGACACGTAAATATCCAACCCTTTAAAAGAGACAATTGACCAAAGGAGATTTTGAACTTGTAAATAATAAAAAAAAAAAGAGCAAGGCAATATATAAGAAATACTCTCTGGCTAAGATCTTAAATTACACCTTAAATACTTAGGTAAAAAAAAAAAAAGACTATAATACAAGGTAATACTATTTTTAATGAGATTCATGTTAAATGGAATATAGTCTGCCTTGTCCCATGACAATGTGGGAACTCATCCCTATTTATAGTTTACCAACCTGCAAGAATCAACAAGCTTATTAGTTTAATTTGATTTGTTTTTTATTCTGATTTCGGTGTGATTATTTCTATTGTGAAGAATATTAAATGTATCAACACAACATCATTTTTTTAAAATACACGTTTAACTTTGGAATGAAGCAGGTGTGTGCATGCATGTATCATAATTAGTTCTAATATATCATTTTCCTGATTGATTAGCCAATTATTGCATATTCAAACTAGAGACTTTAGATAGTTATGGAAGGATATGTTCAAGAATCTGACACATTACATATGGAGAGAGTTAAAAAATATATTAAGAAAATCTATCTAGAAAGTTTTATTTTTTGAAACTTGTTAACCAAAATATAGACAAGGAGGTGTTTCAATATTCGATCCATTAGAAGGAAGAGGTATGTATAGAATTAGAGATACCCATTTATATAAATAACCAACAAATAAAATAGTTAAGATAGATTCATATTGTTGACAAGGAAATGAAGTATTAATTATTTATAAGCTATCACTCATTACTAGAAAAAAGTTATCAACTTGGGTTAGCTAAATTAATTGGCCTTTTTCATAGCTAAGATTTGATTTATTTCTAAGATAAATTGTTATTAGTACATGTGGATCTCGTTATAAATTATCACTGATGAAGGTTTTCTTGAATTTATTAAAATAAAAAGAAAAATATGTTACTTTATTTTAAATTATACATCATATTTAATAATATTTTATTGTAATTTGTTTGATAAATTTGATTACTTGTGTATTATTAAAATCATTTAATAATATGATATAATGATTCTAGATATGCATATACAGATAATTTGTGAAAAAAAAAAGGAAAACTTTTGACACTAAATCAAATAAAAAAGTATTGCAACTTTTTATATAATTATTATAAAATACATTATATAATTTGTATAGTGAACAAAAAATATATATTATCAGCACATATATTATGATATTATAGGACATAAATCTGTCTTCATTTTATTATATAATTCAATTTTAATTAATTCTTAACCAATTCAGCAATCTTAAAAGAAAATAGTTAAATCTTAACCTTCAGGGAAAATGACATATGCATTGCTTTACTAAACAAAATTACAAGCTGTCCTTTGCTTTCTATATAATTGTCATGGAGTATATCATGAGAATTTTTGTATTTATTTTGGGGTAGTAAACCTATTGGTAGATGGGTGTTGTTATACTACTATTCTATCATAGATCTTTTATAATGTTACACCTCAACGTTCATTAAATATTTTCTCTACATTGAATTTATTATTATTATTATTATTATTATTATTATTATATCATAACAATAAATTTTTACATTCTGTTCTATGTTTTATTTTAATCATATGGTATGTTGTTCTCCAAAACTTATTCATCCCACTAAAACAAAATAATAATAGAAAATGCAAACTGAAACATGTGTGATTTTGTTTTCCAAAGATGCGTATGACCAACTTACACTAAGTTAACAAAGGAACAGTAAAAAAAAAATAGAAAAGAAGTTTATTTCCAAGTCATACAGGCTTGAGATCATGCACTTTTACATGCATTACAAGTGGATGAACTATTATAACATAACCGATCATGTATTATGACAACATAGTAAGACACGAGGATGAAGATTCTCACTAACTTTCTTTGCCCCTTTTAATTGACCATATGGAGGTGTGCATGAGAACAGTACTAATTTATCATGTTATTTATCTTGTACTTATACATGGTGGGTGAATGGATTAAAAATTAGGTCATGCCTATATGAAAGTGAGTGTGAATAAAAATTATATAGATCATGGAAAGACAAATAAAGTGTAGATAGCTTACTTATACAATCAGATACAGACAAATTGTCTTCTCTGCACTTTGAATGCTGGCACAGAACATGGGCGTGCACGAGATTTGTTATTTTCTGGTTAAGTTATTCTTTTGTTTCTTTTGCTGTAACTTATACATGTGTTACTCCATGCAATCTTAATGAGCAGTATAATTAATTACACCTTTGCGTTTATATAATTTTTTATGCGTTTTACTTCAAACTTGCATGTTGACTGAAAAAAATCAAGATTTCGAATTACTCTATTTTTGTTCACATCTATGCATAGTGGTAATCTTGTTACTTTTCATTTCTTTATTATTAAGTGAAAAGAAACAAAAGTTAAATCCACAAAGGTACGTCATCAGTTAAAATTGTTGATTATTGTTAATTAATTTCTCTTTATTCTATTTGAAACTTGGTTGATTATAGATAGTAATGATGCTGTGATCAAGTTATTCATTTGGTTTAAGAATAGATTAATACACATTACAGTATATATTTAATCACAACATATGTGAGGAGAATGGGAGTCATTTGCAAAGTGCCAAATTCAGGTTCACTTGTGTTGTCCGACATTGAATGATAGTCCCGAGAAAGTGTCATTTGTTGTTCTATTGGAACAGCCATCAGAAGTCACCAATGGTTACTACAGAAACTGCTGGCTACCTATAATTATTTCGGGTGCAGCATTTTTAAGTAAAGACTATTTTTGATAGTTACAAAAAAAAGAAAAAGTCTTTATCATTTGGAGAAAGAGGCTTTGACTACTTTTATTAGATTCAGTTACATAAATTTAAGTTTTAAGGTAAGATTTTGAGTGAATATAAGTATGGGAGTAATTAAACATGTCTTAAAACTAATTTAATTTTGAAAAATAATTACTTCTTAGAATGAGTGTGAAGCATTCCAAAAGAAGAACTAACAAACCAAATGTATTATTAAGATGGTACTTTCTAAAATTAAGGAGATGGACATTTTTAATTAGAGATTAAGGAAGTACAACTTCACAAATTAAAAATCTTAATTTTATGAATTTAGTTTTTTATTATTAGTAAGAAGCGGTGCTACGTAACATAATTTTTTTTCCTTTATTATGTTACTAGTGTGTATAAAAGTAGCACTGCATATATAATTTTGTTGTTTTTTTATTTAACTGAAATAAAATTTTGTTTATAAGTGCATTTTAGGTCATTTTTATTTATGTTAAAATTGTGATTACAAATATGAATTTATTATAAATAAAATTGACTTAAGTCACTTCTTACAAAATACAATTTTATTTCAGTCAAATAAAGCAAACCTACATCAAACTTGTACATAGATGTAAGACTGGTTAAAAAGATTGAGAGACAACAAAGGCAGGTCATATATGTAACATGAATTCTTAATAATAAAAATAACTAAATTCTTATTTAGAAGTACAAATTTTAATTTCTAAATTGTAATTTTAATATGAACTATATTGAACAGAGATTCTTTCTCTAATAAAAAGAAAAAGAAATAATAGGTCCAGTTTGAATTCATTTCAGATTTTCGCCCAAAGTGTTTTTTTCTTCTTCTAAAATTTCGAACTTTGCATTTGAGTTAAGAATCTAGATATTTTTATTTTTTTATATGTAATGAATATTCACTGGAACAAGGACACAAACAAGTAAAATAATATAAAATATCACCTTAATCTATCTTAGTTTTTATTTACTTATTTTATGTACCTATCATTTCTAGTATTTTCATTTTAAAAGTAACTTTATTAAGGTATCAATGGTTTGATAAGTATATAAACTATTTATCTATATAATTTAATTCTAATTATTTAAGTAGTCTTGTAAGATTATTTATAATTTTTTGATCGTAATAAATAATACTAAATTTTATATTATAATAAACTTTAGACTTGATCTACAAATATTATCGATAAAAAATTAATAGATAAATGATTAAATAATTAATGTTTTACTGATAGATGGATTTCATCAGTAATTACAAATAAATTTTACCTACAAATTATTATCATAATAATAATAATAATTTATTATTATTATGATAGTAATTAACAATAAAAATAATAATTATAATAATAACATTGAGAATGTAACTCATTAAATTTTTTTTAACAAAAACAAAACATAGACTCTCCGCACCTTTAATTATCTTTCAAATTTTTCTCTCGCATTGTAAACTTTTATTCAGATTTTTCCTCTATACTTCATCTATTTTAGAATCTGATCACACCTTTAGTAGTTGAGGAGTTAAAGATCATTTTTATCTTATTAAATTTTCAAAAAAAGTAAGTTTCTATTTGTTCTAAAGATCCTTTACTATTTGATTTTTCTTATATTTTTGTCTCAATCTTAATACAGACAGTTAAGAAAAATATTTTTCTCAACTTAATTAAGATTATATTAAAATTTGGTTTTGTTCTGATAAGTTATTCTAAATCCTTAATATTTGAGATTAGTATCTCTGTTGGGTATTGGAGGAACTGTTGTGAAGATAATCATCAGGTAAGGAAGCTAGTAACTTGTTTTTTTAATACTAGTTAGTTACTTTCAAATAGAACTCTAGAATAAAAGACTTGAATATGTGATTATCAATACTTAAGTCTTTTTTGCAAGTTTAACTGGTCCTTAGGCACTGAATGAGTTTTATTGCTTATATTGATTTGGTGTGATTAATTGACTTGATTTGAGTAATAATATTAGAAAGTAGCATGTGAGAACTTTTGATTATTGTTTGATGGATTAAATATGACTTGTGATAAGACTTTGATAGGTATGACCTGTGGATATGTCTGTCTTTATGCATGATTGATTGAGGAATTGTATCTAATATTATGCAATTATATAAAGTGGTGAAGTTTTCTTGAGATTATTAGGATTGAAATGCAAAGTGAATGAATAGATGAATGAAAACTGATGATGTATAATATGAATTGTATGTGATATGTAGTCATAGTGTTTTTAGGAAAGAAAACATATGTGCTGAGAAATAGGATGTTCATTTGTCCAAGGATTTTGTTAACGATTGATATCTGACTCTCTACTAGTAATAAGAATCAAATAGATGAATATTACTAAGTGGTGAGAGTCAAGAGGTTCATATGACTAAAACACTGCAGCTTGAAAGAGAATTGGTCAAGACAGTCATATGGATTAACCCGCCATATGAGATTAATGGTGATGAGATGAGACACACAAATTGGGAGTAGTATGAAATGTGCAAATCCCAAAGTTATTTAAGACTAATTGAGATATTTTGAATTACTAGTTTACCCTTTCTTGTTTGTGTTGTTTGTTTGCTTCTATCTGCCATGACCATGTTATACACAGGAGTAGGTAATGTTGCAGAGGATACTGGGAAAGATGCTCTTGATTGAACCAATTGCAGTTTTAAAAGTTTTTTTCAAAAATTCTTATTTTGTTTATGTGTAAATGTAATCAATTATATTTTAATTTCTTATAAAGAAAAAAATCTTTTGAAGTACAGTGTGAGTGAATATTTATATACATCTATATTATCTATATTATGTATTATATTTTAACTACTATTTTAAATAGACTAGATGTTAGAATAATTTTTGGGGTGTTAGAAAGAATAATAATTATGGTGATAATAATAATAAAAATAACTTTAATAATAACTATTATTTTATTAACATTAATAATAATAATAATAATAATAATAATAATGATAATAATAAACTTAATTTTATGTATATTTATAAGACTTGTGTTTGATTCTCAATTTATCGATAATATATTCATTATTTTTTTAAAAATAAAACTTTATAAACTCAATTTTCTTTTAAAAGCATGATATTTGAAGAAGATGATCCTAAAAGAATATATATTGATAAATATGCACACAAATATCTTATTCAAAGGGACTTGAAAATTCAACAACACCAAAATGTCTTCAAGTTGGTATGAAAAAACAAAGTGCCATAAAAAATATTTAAAATAAAATATAATTAAAAATTATATATAATTAGTTATTCACTTTCTGGATTTTAAATATTATATATAATCAGTTATTTTGTTTCTTTTTATATTTTTTATTATATATATACTTTTCAATTCTCCGTAAACGATGATCTTAATTAGTTAATCGTTATATTTCCTTTTTTGTTCTTGATAAAATGTTAAATATCTTGTGTGAAGAGTATTATAGAATAGGGGCCTTACAAAGTACAACCAATATATAAGTAAGATTTTGTACTCATAACCTCAGCTTCTATCTTCATTTCGCAAATAGGAGGACAAATTAGTGAAACATTTATTCTTTCGTGAAAAATTGTGAGAGGTGTGTGGAACGTGTTATTGATGGGTGAACTTGAGTAATGTCTTGTTATTTGATACACATGCATTTTTATCAATATAACTTTGGCATGAGCATTTTAAGATAAAAATTAGATAGATAGATTTTGTGGTATGCGACTGTTTGAAAGATTTGGAATATGTGGGAGGAGGAACATGTGTTTCGAGAAAAAAAAGAAAACTTGAATATCAATAGAATTATTTATTAGGTTTAAACTAGACTGTTGGTTGTGGACAAGTGTTGTAGATTCAAATAACAATAGCCTTTTCATACAACGAGAATCTAATTCATGGGGTGCTTTATGAGATAAGTGTAAGAATTGGCTGGATAAAAAAGAACTCATAAAGTAGCATGTGGGTTGAATGGTACATGACAAGGTTAAGGTATTTTGTTTCTATATTTTTTCTCTTCATTGATTTTTGTATATTTGTATTTTCTTTTGGAAGATGATTATAAATATGGTATAATGCTTCTGGTGAAAAGAAAAATATAGTCTATTTAACAAACATTACAGATAAACATTACAAAACATGATTAAGAAAACAGAGAAAAAAATGAAAGTGATGCAAGGGAAAAGTGAAAACTGAAAATCAGGCTTTGGGTTCAGAGAGAAGACAGAGGCAACAACAGATCCAAAAGCAGAACAGAAAGGGGTCTCAATCACCACTCACAAGTACTGTGACGGTGACTGCCTCTTCTGTTTTCTCAGTCACGATGTACGAATCATAATCCTAATAATGCTGCAATCTAATTACCACAGCCGTGACAACATTAACAGCAAGAATTTAAAATCGCTTCTCATATTTATATCACGTTTATAATACTGATTAAGAAATCTAAATTATTACTTTTCTAAAAATGCTATTCTATAAATTTCTTATCTTGAGATTTTGAGTTAAAATTTATATTAATTTTTTTGTATGAGTTTAACTCTCATTGTTCTGAAATCTTTTCAATAGATTCTTTTAAGTTTTGAAGGTTTGCCGCGACGCGAATATCACTTGGTTAAGGATAATTTTGAGTTGGTTATGCCAAATTTCAATTAACATTTCAAAATGTTGGTGTTAAAAACAACACTTAAACTATTTTATTCTTTAATCTCCATTCAAATAAATTTAAATCTAATTATAAAAAAATTGCTAATAAAATTAGAATATTTTATACTTTTGGTTTCTAGATAATAACATTTCGCCGTGTATTGAGAACTGATAATTAAAGATTAAAATTCTATAAAATTACTCTACTTAACAATTATGGGTAACCAAAATAATATAGTCATCCAGTATATTCTGTGGACTTCACTTTTACCTTAATTTTTTTTATAATAACTGAATTTGATATCTATTTTTTATATATTAGATAAAAGAAAATATTTTTATATAAGTTATTTTAACTTTTGCTATTTTTATTGTAATATCTAAAAATTTAAATGAATTTGCATTTTTTTAATGGCAAACAAATATAAATTTTTTCATCAGTTAAGTATCAAAATATTTATTGATTTTATAAGTATCAGAATATTTATTTAGTATTTTATTTTACTAATTATTTATACTTTCTTAAAACTTTGTTAACAATATTTAGTATTTTTGTAGTTTCATTCTTTTACTCACAAACAATGAATTGAGATGTCGATTTGTTTAGTAGGTAAGAAAAGACGAGTACAGAAAAATAAATATTGAAAATGAAATATGAAAATGACAATTTTTCATTTTATTTCTACATAAAAAAGTTAATAATATTCACGTTTGATATCACTGATAAATATCAGTGATTTATATATACGAATTATATTAATTTATATTTAATATTCACTACGAAAAAATTAAAATAAATATTGTAGTACTATAAATTGAAACGTTTTTAAGATTTTCTAAAATATTATTTTCAAACAATATTTGACAGATTTAAACGTATTAAGTTTAAACTAGATAAAATTACTTTTTTTAATAATTTTACAAACTTGTCAAATGTAACTTTTAAGAGAACATTATAAAAAATCTATTTAAAAATTTGTTTTTTCAAAACTCTCCTTTTTTAATTAGATGCTGATAAACAATATGTGAGATAAAAAAAAAATAAGATATTAGAGATATTCTTATAAGTTATTTTTAGAGATATTTTTATAAGTTATTTTGTGGTTTGTTTGACCAATTATGTATAATTCTTTATCAACATAATCAAGGTTGTAATTAACTCTATCAGAGTGTTTGGGTAGGATTGTTTATTGTAGATGGATATACAAAAATTTGCAGGATTAAATTTCTTTGGATGAGAATATTTGGAGGGATATGAAATGACAGATTTGCAGGAGATACCCCTTACACATGTATAGAGAAAGTAACAGAAAGACAGACTGTCACTTGTGCAAAGACAGAAATGTCCTTTCATTAATAGGCACTTGTGCAAAGACAGGAGTAAATTTATCATCTTACACTTTTATCAATTTTAAAAAATTAAAATATCAATCATATTTATCATATCACTCTCAACTCAAACTTTCTCTTCAAATCTCACCATCTATCCCTTAATCCAAACAATCCAATCCACTCTCTTAAATCTACACAAATCCATCTATTGATCCAAACAATAGGTACAAGATACAAAAAAAATATTATTTGGACCTAATCACTTTTGGCTAAACACCTTAGAACATAGTCACTCATTGCTAAGATCTAGTATTCTTTGAACCTATCCACTCCTTACTAACACAACAAGTATTTTTTGGACAAAACCTCTCTGACTAAACAACAAGTATTTCTTGGACACGGTCACTCTTGACTAAGCATGAACGTCCTTTGGATCTAGTCACTCCCAGCTAAACAACTATGTTTATACAAAGATTGTGATTTATGGGTTTTGCACACTAAAAGAGTGTTAACATCCTAAGATGAATATGAGTCTGAGTACACTCTTCTAGATTGCTATGAACATATACAATGTTCTTCCTCACAAAAATGAAGGCTAAAGATTGCTTGAAAATTAGAGAGTGTTTCGTAAATGTTGTCATTAACCTTTCTTCTTTGCATAGATTTTTTATACATAGAGTTGAGAAGAAACTAGTCATTGCAAACATTTTGAGTCGTTCTAAGGTTATACATCTTTCATCCTCTTTGTCTTGCTTCTGACCATGTTTAAGCATGTTAACACACTAAATACTCTTTATGCAACATTAAATGTATGCATCTTATTTACTTAACTTCTCTAATACATGACCTAACTTGTCATGCTTAAGCATGTGACTTTTTTTTACCTTTATGTAAGGCATAAGGCCTCATACAATTGACTATCTTGTGTAGGACTCAAAAATACTATTTGTGTGGATCATCTTTAAACACATTCTTTAAGAATTCTTGATGTGGACACCTCAATGTAATATCCTCTTGAGAGAAACAAGTAACATAAGTATTTATTAATTTCTGACGTGTATTATGAAATGCTTAAAGCTTATCATCTATAACAAGAAGTGTACTTATTGTCTTTCCAAAAGAAAGTTTATCAAGTAAAACATATAAGTCAAACCACTTGTGTATGTTTGCATATAAGCTTGTATTTATTTGTTTAAACAAAGATATGATAACAAAATGCTTATGTATGTTCAACCAATTGAAAGACTTGTGTTTGACGAGATCTAATACTTACACCTTACCTTGATGAGATGGAAGAGGAAGCATGTTTGGATCATGACGATCATTAGTGGTTGATATTTCATCATCGTCGTCTTCTTCTTTATTAAGATGATGGGTTAAACATTTAGTGTCTATGCAAGTCATCTTAAAAACATTTATGTTGGACATGATATAGTTGATATCATCCCTAATCATCATGAAAGGAGTATTCCTACTGCTTTCAAGCTTCCATTGATTGTGATGAGGTCATTGACCACGTCATTGCCAGCTATAGTAGGAACACATGATACTAGCTTATTTGGCAATAATTAGTACATTGTCAATCACAAAGAGTCATCAATTGTCACATAGTTGAGATTATTGAGCTTGGATAACCACTCTTCTCTAAATGGTAAAAGCATAAGGCCCCTTGAGAGAATGGAATCATCCTTGTCCTTTGAAGTAGATTCTAACAACATTGAATCATCTTTTACATTTTCATTGGACCTTGTAGTATGTGCAGCTACAGATAGATCGATTATTTTTTGTACATCGATCATCTCTATATCAATATCGCCAAAGGACACCATAGACAAGGGTTGAGCATCAATTAATGTGCCACTATAAAGATTAAATACTTCATTGCAGTTTAACATGGCAGATATTTTGAATCCAAATATTCTTTTTTCTTTTTACCTTTGGAGTTCAACTTCTTTAAACTAACATCGAGGGATTATAGGGAGAAAAATAGGAGTTATAACCGTTAATTGAAAAATTAACAGTCCATATTCAAACAATAACACAAATTTATATATTTACAAGCATTTCAACAAAATTTCATCCAATGCATTTTTAATCAATTTCATTCTATATATAACTTTCCAATTTTCCTTCTATAAAGTAAAACCCTCACTTTATAGGAACCATTTTTGTTCCATTAGTTGGCTTTTGAGTACATTAAAAAGTTAGCTTTGACTACATTAACTTGTATTTTATTTTTTTATAAACAATAACTATATATGCCAAGAATTTGATTTTCTAAACACATTAAAAAGAATATATGTTCGGGATTGGTTTAGCCCAAAGTGACTTCTCGATTCCCCTCTCCCTACCCCGAACCTAACCCTAATGATAAATTGATACATAGGTACACAACCAAACTAAAAAAGATGTTCTAACCTAATAAAATGAAATAACAAATTATAATCAATCTTAGGATATATAATTTAGGAGTCTCATTCTCCCGCAAAGGAAGGCATATTCAAGTATATTTCCAATTTGATTGTAGTACAATTTTTAATAACGAATGCAAACAAAAATGAAGGCGTACCTATTGGGACACGAAGACAAAAATCAATTGGATAAAAACAGTGTTCAAGTTGGAAGAAAATGAGCATCTAGGGTTGACATTATGTCACAAAGAAAGAGTACATTATATTTTAGGGAAGGAGCACACTAGGTTACAAGAAAAATAAGTCCAGAGGAAGAAGAAAAGAGTGTAACCATAAAAGTAAAAGTTTTCTTTTTAGCAGTCAAATATATAGTAAGTATAATTCATATTTACATATATTTGTTTGAGTTATTATGATGGATGAAAATATATTCTTTATAGTAATAATATATCATGTCGGTTAAATTTAAAATTGACATTATCATGAAATGTCATCTCTCACTACTATTTTTTTTACTTAACTTTTGTATAATACTTTAAATACATGGAAAAACCGACTCTTGTGGACTAAGAAGAAAACTCATATATATCTAAAATAGTCATAACTATAATCAAACCATACCTCATTTCTTTCAAACTCAAAGTACTAGATTAAAGAAATCTTTATGCAAAAGTTTAAGAGATCTAACAATGAAAATACGATTTTTCAATTGACGTGGGTCATGATTATCTTTTTATCATTGATACCAATATTATTTTGTCTTAATAATTTGTTAATATTTTTTTTAATGTTAATTGAAAAAAATATAACCAACATTAACTAGGATTATTTTTAATTAATATTAATTGAAGAAATATTTTAGTTAAATTAGTTAAAAAAAGGTAGCAAAGAAAAATTACAATCAATAGTATTATTGATCGATATCATCCTAAGTCATTGTGGATAACATTAAAACTAATACTGATATCTCATCTTAAGAAGTTTGTATCATCCTAAATAATTGTAATTCATATTAAAAAATAATATTGGATAACGTAAAAAATAAATTCGTAAATATTAGTTGAAAAAATATTGAATAACTTTGATAAAAATAAATATCAATTTTCAAGATCAACTACAAAAAAATATCATCAATTTTGACTTTCTTAAATTATTAATAATTATTTACTATTTAAATATTTTACAAAAAATAAATTAAAAATTATTAAATTTGAATTATTTTATCCATATAAATAGTTGAAAAACTAAACAGTTCAAATTCAGAATAATTGAATACTTCATATATTATGAATTCTGTTATCAATCATAAGATAAGATATGTAGTGAGTTTCTCTATTTATTTATTTTTATATAATGCATGTAAAATATTATAATCAATTTATTAAAATAAAATAATCATAATTTAAAGTATTATATTTTTTTGTGTAATAGTATTAGAATGATTAAAATATATAATAACACTATGCCAATATTAATTATAAATACTTATAAATTATTTATTTTTCATTTATTTATTTAATTAAAAACATAAAATAATTAAGACTTAAATGTAATTTCAGTCTTAAAAACATTACAATTAGTAGACCAATCAGTTAACCTGTTTCTTTGGCAGGATAAGTCAGTGTTTCAGTCTGTTCTGACTATGAATAAATGTAATTTATTTTGTCAACCCTAAATATATTGTACATAAGATTTTATATTTAAGTACTAAATAAAGGAAACATCTCAAATAAATATGAATAATCAAGCAGATAAAAGTAGAATTTTCAAGTAATTTAAACATTTGTAAGATAATGCATTACATCTGTTAAGAATTTCCCATTAATTATAATTTATTCGTAATTTTGAATCCAATTCTATACATAATCACACCGAAAAGTAAATGGAGTAATAAATATATTAAAATATTAGGTGTAATATGAAATTACAGTAGCATGTGTGTGCTGGTGAGGGAAAGAGGTGATCCCCCCCTCAGACTTGTAGCTAGTACAGGAAGCCTCCTCCTCCAGCTACACTGTGCACCTCACACTCACACTTACCATTTTCCATTTTTCTTCTCTCTCAGGGCCATCCACAAAAAAAAAATATATATATATATTTTTTTTATTCGGATTATTTTATGAAAAAACTATAATTGCACTTATGAAATTATAATTTTACTTATCTTTGGAACTGAGTGGATTAATCTAAAATATTTGGTTTCCTAGTTGAAATTAGTCTCACAGAAAAGCAAGCATAGGAAAGTTACCAAAAAAATACAACCACACAAGAAATGCAAGGCTGAACAGTAGCAGAAGCATACTATCTCTCCCTGCATTATTATTTAATAATACCACCATTTCACTCTCTCCCCTCGTTATTCCAACCCCTACATTTGAATCACCAACTCCCCTCTCACTCTCACTTCTCTTATTTGTACCAAAACGCGCTTCCCAAACTCCTCACAAACCCCAAACCCACCCTTCGTTAATCACTAAGATGGCCGAGAAGCACTTGCGGGACCTGCTTCTGGAGGACCAAGAACCCTTCCTTCTCAAACACTACATTTCCGACCGTCGTACCCTCCTCAAAACACCTTCCCCAAACACCACCTTAAGAAAAACAACCTCAAACTCAAACTCAAACTTCCCACTTAACAAATGCCTCCTCTCCTTCCACAACGCCACCAAATCCCCGCTCTTCGAATTATCGTCCCCCTCCAAGAACCACACTCATCCCCTGAGACCCTCCAACGCCAAAACCGCCGCGCTCCTCCTCGAAGCCGCTCTCAGAATCCACAAACACGCCAAACCCAAGCCAAACAGGGCCCTGGGCATCTTCGGCTCGCTCTTCAAGAAACTCAGGAGCCAACGAAGGAGGGAGCAGATAAACGATGACGGTGGCGTGGCGGTGGTGGGATCCTGTGAGGGCAGGCCCAGCAGTAGTGGCGTGTGGTCGGAGAGCAACGAGGACAAGTCGTTGGACTTGGAAACTTGTAGTAGTGGCCACTCCTTCGATGACTCTGTGGAACAAGAGATTCAGTTCCACAACCAACGCAAACTCAACTCTCATGATCTCTTCTTCTGCCAAACCCCTTTCCGTTTCTCTCTCCAACGGAGCCCCGACTACTCCCCCCGCCGAACGCCGGAATTCTCTTCACCGCTCGCATCTCCCTGTCGCCACACAACTCAGGTTTCTCCTTCTTTTACATTATTCTTCCACCAAATGCTTTTTTTTTTTTTTTTTTAAAATAATAATTTTTTTTTTTTTTT
>Ga0209489_107773_pt1 | contig 15508 bp, 9 predicted proteins | sample SiratrowhiteBW_FD_187527 | JGI IMG/M metagenome (GOLD analysis project Ga0209489, IMG submission 187527) | Root nodule microbial communities of legume samples collected from California, USA - Siratro white BW (SPAdes) (version 2) | ecosystem: Host-associated > Plants > Roots > Nodule | place: USA... | reverse complement strand
ATTTCATCATTTAGTATTTGCTTTTTGACTTTTTAGTATTTTTGACATCTTTTTTTCTATTTTACCTCTCTATAGTTGTCAAAAAATTCTTAAAATTTTTGTGTTGTGTTATTCTATGGATCTAACATTTTATCAAAGAATTCTACAAAACTATGGTTTTCTTTTTTTGGAAAAATTTGAGATATTTGAAATCCAAAATTTCATCGTTTACTATTTCTTTTTTATTTTTTTAGCATTTTTGACATTTTTTTTCTATTTCACATATCCAAACATGTTAAAAAATTATGAAATGTTTTGTAGTGTTTTATTGGAAGGATTAGGAAGAGAGGGGTCAAGTGAATTAGAGCTCAAGCAAGCCTCCTTGTAGACAAATACAAGTACTGACTGTTTGGTAAAATAGGCTACCCTCACTTCACTTGGTTTTGCATAAAAATTTTCTGCTCTTTTAGCCTCTCCTCTTTCTTGTTTCTCTTTTACCTCACACTCATTTTTTTCTGTTTTACTTTTCTCACTTTTCTGCTCACTTTCTTTTTTCTCTCTTTCTCTTTTCATTTTCAACTGGTCTTCATACACTTGCTTAGGAGTAAGTGGTGCAAGGGTGATGGTTCTGTTATTTCTCACAAATGAGTATCTATTGGTGTAACCATCCATTGTTGCCCTCTGATCAAACTCTCATGGTCTCCCCAACAGCAAATGTCCATCATGCATAGGAACAACATCACAAAGCACTTCATCACTATATTTGCCAATTGAAAACGAAACTAGAACTTGCTTTTTTACCCGAATCTCCCCACATTTATTCAGCCACTTCAATTTATAAGGTTTGGGATGTTTAAGGGTTGGCAAATTCAGCTTCTCAACCAAGGTGGTACTCGCAACATTTGTGTAGCTCCCTCCATCTATGATCATACTGCACACCTTATTGTTGATGAGGCAGCGAGTATGAAAAATATTCTCCCTTTGCTGTTCCATGTCATCTTCTTTAACTTGGGAATTTAGAACACGTCTAGTTACAAGTGCTTCTCCCTCAACTGCATATTCAACTTCATCATCACTTTCTTCAGTTTCAGCCATGGATTTATCACCCTAACTTTCACTTTCTATAATATTGTCATGTAGAACCATGACTCTCTTGTTTGGGCATTGTCATGCTATGTGAGCTGAACCAAGACAATTAAAACATTTTATATCTCTGTTTCTAGAGGATTGAGTTTCAACTTTACCTTTCCCCTTTAAATCCTCTGTTGTTTTGTTCTTGGCTGTTTCCTTTGGAATACCCTTTTCCTCCTTCTTCCAGCTTGATTTGTAGGATGAACCAGAACTAGTGTTGTACTTAGAGATTCCTTTTTGCTTAAGTTGCCTTTCCACCTCAATGGCCATATGCACCATATCTTCTAATTCTACATAGTTTTGCAACTCCACTACATGTGCAATTTCTTTGTTCAGCCCATTGAGAAGTTGTGCCATGGTTGCTTCTCTATCTTCATTCACATCAGCTCTCACCATTGCCATCTCCATCTCCTTATAATAGTCCTCCACACATTTAGAGCCTTGCAAGTCTTTGCAATTTGGTAGAGGTCTCTATAGTAATGGCTGGGAACAAACCTCTTCCTTATTAGAGCCTTCATTTCTCTCCATGTTTCTACTGGTCTCTCTCCATCTCTCCTCCTACTCAACACCAATTTATCCCACCACACTATGGCATAATCAGTTAACTCTATCACAACCAACTTCACCTTTTTTGCATCTAAATAATTATGGCAGTCAAAGATGAACTCCATTTTCTCCTTCCACTCCAAATATATTTCTGGTATTTTCATTTTGATGTTATTAAGGCTTCCGTCTCTGTGATCAAATCTCCTATAGTTTCTCTCAGGCCTATCTCCTCTACGCCTATTTCTACCCATCATAAAATCATATTCCTCCTCCATCTCCCTTCTATTTTCTCTACCAGAGTCTTCATCTTCACTCCCTCCATGATTTCTCCTATTTCGCCTTGAACTATTCCCATCATCATATCAATCATTTTGCAGATTGGCTAATTTCTCATCTTGCCTATCCATTATGTCCCTCATATCTCCCAACACCATATTTAATCTCTCAAATTGTTGCTGCATTGCTTTAAGAGTAAAATCATGGTTTGGTGAGTCTCCAAAATTTTCCTCTCTATTTGCCATTTGTAAAACCTGAAATGAAAACGTTAGTGATAAAAAAAATATATTCCTCACTGTTCCTCAAGTTTTTACACTCAAGGATGACGCTCTACACTCGTGTTTGCTCTCTATTTTTAGCCTTTTCTATTCTAATAAAATTTCAGAACACTCTTGAATATTTTTTTTTCAGCCCTCTCTATAAGCTCTTAAAAGGTCTTACAACTCAATCTAGCCAAACACAAAGCAGAATTATGTAATACTTTTCGGAACAAGGGTCTTAACTTTAAAATACAGAAATATTCTCCATGAATACAGAATATGACTCTATTTTTTCTAGAACAGAAACACAAAATGCTATAATACTTCTTCTCCTTTTTTTTCTTTCTTTTTTTGCTTTTTTTTTTGTATGCTGTTTTTTTTTCTTTTGTTTCCAGAAACGAAATGAACAAATGGATACAAAGATTTCAGAACAAGATAACTAGTAAAACAGTAGAAGATATAACCTAACTGCTAGGAATGAAGCTCTGATTACCAAATGATGTGAACCTGGTTAGGAATAATTCCCAGAACCCACAACAAAGAGTAGTATGCCCGAGATCCCTAAGTATTCAGATTTAGGATGATCTACTCAGAACCCTTGTCTTGCAGAAAAGAAATGCAACAAAGACCCTAAAGTATGAAAAACGCCACAAGGATGATCAGCCCCTGATAAGTTATAAGTCCAATGAAGAACTCAAGAGAGAAACCCTCACTTCTGAAATTTTCAGAATCCAATTTATATTTCAAATTCAAAGTTGTTGTTTACATGTGTTGCCTTACTTAAGTAGACCTTTGAGCTTCTAAAAAGCTAACCTAACTCTTCAATAGCCTAGAAGCCTCCAAATTTAATGCAATAGCTGCTTTTTGGCACACTTATATATAACTAATTAATTACATCAAATGGGAAAATGAAAAACACAATTTACTAAGCATGACTACTCTAAGCCTTATGGAAAATTAATCAAAATACATCAAAATAAAAATTTAAAATTCGGGTCTACAAAGTAATGGGTGACTCTTCAGATTTTAACCTAAGCCCAAAATAGCCCATTTACACTTAAATTAAATCTGGTGATTCATTTTCTATGTGTCCTTCTCTTCAAATGATTTCTTTTAGCCCATATCAAATTAAGAACGTGATTAGGCTTCAATTCAATCTTAGACTTTGTTTGCGCAGTCAAAATGTCTTGAATAAGCCCAATCAATGCCTCTTTCAGTTTTCGGGCCCTTGACTTGGTAATTGGTCCACTTGGAATTTGCAAAGCATCCTTTGAATTATTTATTTATGCAGGTGCTTGAGGTTGGTTAAAGTTCAGCTCTTGGTTCTCATCAGTTTTGCAGAATCATTGATAAAATCTCGGATTCATAGAATAAAACAACACAAAAATTTTAATAATTTTTTTACAACAATAGACAGGTAAAATAAAAAAAAAGATGTCAAAAATACTAAAAAATCAAAAAGCAAATAGTAAATGATGGAATTCCGAAAATGTTTTGTATTTCGAATATCTATTTTTCTTAATAAAAATTCAAGAATTTTCCAGAATTCTTTGATAAAATCTACACAGAAGGTGCCAAAAAAACACAGGACTTCCCAGGAGGTCACCCATCCTAGTACTACTCCCGCCCAAGCACGCATAACTTCAAAGTTTTGATGGGATCCAGTGCATTAGTGCTGGTATGATCGCACCTGTCAAGTGTGGCGTGATCAGCGCATATATGGCTTCGGTAATGGGCCTAATTTCCGACACCTGGCAAGTCGTGGGGCCCAGAACGGAACGGAAGAGTGAGTTTCTTAGACGAAGTTATACTTGTGTCGGCGAGCAGAAAAAGAAAAAACCACTGAAAAAGAGATGCCAAAAAAGAGGTGCAACACGAGGACTTCTCAGGAGGTCACCTATCCTCGTACTACTCTCGCCCAAACACGCTTAACTGCGGAGTTTTGATGGGATCCGGTGCATTAGTGCTGGTAAGATCGCACCTCTGAAGCGTGGCGTGATCAGCGCATATATGCCTTCCGTAACGGGCCTAATTTCCGACTCTTGGCAAGTCGTGAGGCCTAGAATGGAATGGAGGAGCGAGTTTCTTAGACGAAGTTGTACTTGTGTCCGCGAGCAGAAAAAGAAAAAAGCACTGAAAAACAGATGCCAAAAAAGAGGTGCAACACGAGGACTTCCCAGGAGGTCACCCATCCTGGTACTACTCTCTCCCAAGCACGCTTAACTGCGGAGTTCTGACGGGATCCGATGCATTAGTACTGGTATGATTGCACCTGTCAAGTGTGGCGTGATAAGCGCATATATGGCTTCGGTAACGGCCTAATTTTCGACACTTGGCAAGTCGTGGGGCCGAGAACGGAACGGAGAAGCGAGTTTCATCGACGAAGTTATACTTGTGTCGGCGAGTAGAAAAAGAAACAAGCACTGAAAAAGAGATGCCAAAAAAGACGTGTAACACGAGGACTTTCAACGAGGTCACCCATTGTAGTACTACTGTCGCACAAGCACGCTTAATTGCGGAGTTCTGATGGGATCCGGTGCATTAGTACTCCTATGATTGCATGTGTCAAGTGTGGCGTTATCAGCGCATATATGGCTTCGGTAACGGGCCTAATTTCCGACACTTGGCAAGTCGTGGGGCCCAGAATGGAACGGAGGAGCGATTTTCTTAGACGAAGTTATACTTGTGTCCGCGAGCAAAAAAACAAAAAAACACTAAAAAAGATATGCCAAAAAAGAGGTGCAACACGAGGACTTCCCAGGACGTCACCCATCTTAGTACTGATCTCGCCCAAGCACACTTAACTGCGGAGTTCTGATGGGATCCGGTGCATTAGTACTAGTATGATCGCACCTGTCAAGTGTGGCGTGATCAGCGCATATACGGCTTCGGTAACGGGCCTAATTTCCGACACTTGGCAAGTCGTGGGGCCCAGAACGGAACGAAGGAGCGAGTTTCTTAGACGAAGTTATACTTGCGTCGGCGAGCAGAAAAAGAAAAAAGTACTGAAAAAGAGATGCCAAAAAAGAGGTGCAACACGAGGACTTCCCAGGAGGTCACCCATCCTCGTACTACTCTCGCCCTAACACGCTTAACTGCAGAGTTCTGATGGGATCCGGTGCATTAGTGCTGGTATGATTGCACCGCTCAAGTGTGGCATGATCAGCGCATATATGCCTTCCGTAACGGGCCTAATTTCCGGCAATTGGCAAGTCGTGGGGCCCAGAACGGATCGGAGGAGCGAGTTTCTTAGACGAAGTTATACTTGTGTCGGCAAGCAGAAAAAGAAAAATGCACTAAAAAAGAGATGCCAAAAAAGAGGTGGAACACGAGGACTTCCTAGGAGGTCACCCATCCTAGTACTACTGATGGGATCCGGTGCATTAGTGCTGGTATGTTCGCACCTGTGAAGTGTGGCACGATCAGCGCATATATGGCTTCGGTATTGGGCCTAAGTTCCGACACTTGGCAAGTCGTGGGGCCCAGAACGGAACGGAGGAGCGAGTTTCTTAGACGAAGTTATACTTCTGTCGGTGAGCAGAAAAAGAAAAAAGCACTGAAAAAGAGATGCCAAAAAAGAGGTGCAACACGAGGACTTCCCAAGAACTCACCCATCCTAGTACTACTCTCGCCCAGGCACACTTAAATGCGGAGTTCTAATGGGATCCGGTGCATTAGTGCTGGTATGATCGCACCTGTCAAGTATGGCGTGATCAGCGCATATATGGCTTCGGTAATGGCCCTAATTTCCGACACTTGGCAAGTCGTAGGGCCAGGAACGGAACGGAGGAGCGAGTTTCGCCTACGAAGTTAAAGTTGTGTCGGCCAGCAGAAAAAGAAAAAAGAACTGAAAAAGAGACGCCAAAAAAGAGGTGCAACACGAGGACTTCCCAGGAGGTCACCCATCGTCGTACTACTCTCGCCCAAGCACGCTTAACCGCGGAGTTATGATGGGATCGAGGGCATTAGTGCTGGTATGATCGCAACTGTGAAGTGTGGCGTGATCAGCGCATATATGGCTTTGGTACCGGGCCTAATTTCTGACACTTGGCATGTCGTGGGGCCCAGAACGGAACAGAGGAGAGAGTTTCTTAGACGAAGTTATACTTGTGTCGGCGAGCAAAAAAAGAAAGAAACACTGAAAAAGAGATGCCAAAAAAGAGGTGCAACACGAGGATTTCCCAAGAGGTCACCCATCCTAGTACTACTCTCGTCCAAACACGCTTAACTGCGGAGTTGTGATGGGATCCAGTGCATTAGTGTTGGTATGATCGCACCTGTCAAGTGTGGCGTGATCATCGCATATATGGCTTCGGTAACGGGCCTAATATCCGACACTTGGCAAGTCGTGCGGCCTAGAACGGAACGGAGGAGCGAGTTTCGTCGACGAAGTTAAAGTTGTGTCGGCGAGCAGAAAAAGAAAAAACCACTGAAAAAGAGATGCCAAAACAAGAAGTGCAACACGAGGATTTCCCAGGAGGTCACCTATCCTAGTACTACTCTCGCCCAAGCACGCTTAACTACGGTGTTCTGATGGGATCCGGTGCATTAGTGCGGGTATGTTCGCACCTCTCAAGTGTGTCGTGACCAGCGCATATATGGCTTCGGTAACGGGCCTAATTTCCGACACTTGGCAAATCGTGGGGCCCAGAACGAAACGGAGGACCGAGTTTCTTAGACGAAGCTATACTTGTGTCGGCGAGCCGAAAAAGAAAAAAGCACTGAAAAAGAGTTGTCAACAAAAAGGTGCAACACGAGGACTTCCCAGGAGGTAACCCATCCTAGTACTACTCTCGCCCAAGCACGCTTAACTGCGAAGTTGTGATGGGATCCGGTGCATTAGTGTTGGTATGATCGCACCTGTCAAGTATGGCGTGATCAGCGCATATATGGCTTCGATAACGGGCTGTCGCGACCTAAAAATCACAACGGGTATGGCGGTCCATATAAAAACAAATGAAAAGAAAGAAATGGAGTCGCCACCATAATTTTTTATGAAAAAACTATGGAAAAACTAAGAAAAGAATAAGGAATAAGTCTGCGAACTAGAAACGAGTTCGCGAGTCGGTTACGCGTGGGGAAGGTATTAGTACCCCACAACGCCTGTCTTAAGACAATACCTTTAATTAAATAATCAAAATCAAATGTGGTTTTTAGAATATTTATTTTTCCCAAAATATAATATATATATATATATAAAAAAACAATTAAAAACAAAATAATAATTTTTAAATTAAGGGACTCGACAAGGATTGACCTTGCTCCTACGTATCAACATCCTTAACGGGTGAAGAATCAGGGAATACGTAGTTCTACCAAAGTTGAATTATCTTGAGAAAATTGCTATTTTATTCTTTTTAAATTTTTATATTTATTAGTTTGAAAGTTTAATTTCATTTCGGCATATCATAGACGCGTTCGGTCTTTTGATAATCCCAAACGAAAATTGAAACTCCTTAAACTAAATTCCGCATGACGCCTGTGGTCATTTAGAACTTAAATCACGAATTGATATTTATTATTATTATAAAAAATAAGAATTCCACATGACGCGAATGGTCATTTAGGATTTATTAAAACAAAAATTTTATGAAAAATAGACTTTAAAAAAAAACAAAATAATAATCCAATGTTAAAAGATAAAAAAAATAAAATAAAAAAAAAATCAATTAAATTAAGGGTATTTTAGAAATTAGAGAAAGATATGGTGCAGATCCAGAAATATGGAGGTGCAAGAAGCAGATTCAACCTAAATAGCTTTAGGGGTATTTTAGGACTTTCAAATACTTGTATGTGCGAATCAGATTAATGGAGGTGCAGGTAGCAGGCCCAAACCAGCTAATGACGAGGGCATTTCAGGAATTTCCAAAAGTCTGGAGGTGCAAGTCAGAATATGTGGGGGTGCAAGGAAGAGTTTAATGTCTTGCGAAATAGGCATTTGAATATATTTTAGAAGAATGTAACAACAAAATCAAGGTAGCCTAGTTGGTCTAAGGTGCCAGTTTCAGGGCATGGGTTCGAATCTTGGTGGCTCGTGCATGACAGGGGAAGTGGCGAAGTTGGAACTGTTATAGGTGCATGAAAGGTGCATATGATGCATTTATGTGGGTACGTGGGGTTGAGAGCGAGGTAGCAGGGAGGTTGGGGATGAGTGGAAATGCTGTTCGAAGGATATGTGACGCGGGGAAGTGTCTCTGGAGGTGGATATGGTGGAGGAGATGAGGAACGTATTACGGAAGTGGCAAGGGAAAATAACGAGGGCTAGGAGAAGGATGCTTGTTGGAATAGAGCTTAACTGCCACTTTCTGTAGCACCACCCTTTCGGCTATTTTTAGAAAATCCACAACAACCTTTCGCTCATACTCAGAAAACGCAAAGCAACATCGCTCATACTCAGAAAACGCAAAGCAACATCAGGACTACTTTGGCATCCAATGAATATCCCGGCGAGACAGATCTGAACGAGGGAGACCCAACCCTCACTGAAGCTTCCTAATTAGCTAACTGGTGTGATCAGGTAAGGAGGAAAAGGTGGTGATGGTGGTATGGGTTTAGGCGTACATTGAAGGCTCAAAGTGGTAGAAAAAAATGAGTCACAGTGGAGGCTAAACTTTGATTCAGGTTGCTGTATGTTTTGAAATTACCAACGAGTGTGGCATATTTCACAAATATTGGATTCCACAAATCATTTACATATAATAGTGACTCAAACATACACCATTCTGATTCAATTATAAACACAATTTCAAAACCAATTTAAACTCACACAGCATCAACCAACGTAGAACATATTAAAAATGATGAATGGTAACAAGATGCTGCAATTTACCAGTTCTCCAGAATGCTATTAAATGTGTACCTGTTGCAAGCAAATGTATCTTCTCCACTAGTCTCTTGCTCACCAGTTCTCCAGAATGCTATCTCTCACTTCCACCTTTTCAATTCTACTCCTTTCCCCTTTCAGTCTCTTGCCCGCAATATATCCAACCCTGTTTTCCCTTACTTCTTTTTTTCGTTTTCTTTGCTCCCGTTTACTTTCCCTCCCGTTTTCTCTCTCTCTCCCATGTGCCAACCGCCTTCTGTTTTTTCTCCCTCTCTCCCATGTGCCAACCACATTCACAAATCCTCTCCATTCCTAGCTTGCCACGTGGCGAGTAAAACTCTCCACTCCTAGCTTGCCACGTGGCAAGCATTTTTATTCTATTTTTAATTCTTTAATAAGTTTTAAACACTCACTTAACCCTTAATTATTTTAAATACTCTTTAATCTTTTTCTAACAATCAATTTCAATCAAAAACAATTTTATTTATTTATTTTATTTTGATTAAAACACTCACAAAATTAAATAAATTATTTTTAATAATAAAAAATGGTATATTTTTACCCGGACAAAATCGGGTATTGACAGGGCCTAATTTCCTACACTTGGCAAGTCGTGGGGCCAGAACAGAACAGAGGAGCAAGTTTCTTAGACAAAGTTATACTTGTGTCGGCGAGCAGAAAAAGAAAAAAGCAATGAAAAAGAGATGCCGAAAAAGAGGTGCAACACGAGGACTTCCCAGGAGGTCACCCATCCTAGTACTACTCTCGCCCAAACACGCTTCCATCGTTTACTATTTTTTTTTTATTTTTTTAGCATTTTTTGAATTTTGTTTTCTATTTCACCTATCAAAACTTGGCCAAAAATTATGGAATTTTTTGTGGTGTTTTATTGGAAGGATTAGAGATTTTACCAGCGATTTTTGGAAAATTCTAAAAGTTCTTTTAAAAAAAAAATATTGATATGTGAAATATTTTTTATTTCAAAATTCTTCGGTTTACTATTTGTTTTTTTATTTTTTTATTATTTTGGACATTTATTTTCAATTTCGTCTATCTGTATTTGTCAAAAAATTCTAGAAATTTTTAGGTTTTTTTATTTTATGGATTAGACATTTTCTCAAAGAATTTTGGAAAATCATGGAATATTTTTCTAAAAAATATAGACATTTGAAATCCAAAATTCTTCATAAATTCCATCGTTTACTATTTGTTTTATTTTTCTCTTTTTAGCATTTTGATAATCTTTTTTTCCTATTTCACCTATCAAAACTTGTCAAGAAATTCTAAAAATTTTTGTTGTGCTTTATTGTATGGATTATAGATTTTATCAGAGAATTCTGGAAAATTCTTCAATTTTTATTAAAAAAATAGAGATACTTTAAAGACAAAACATTTTCAGAATTTCATCGTTTACTATTTACTTTTTTAATTTTTTAGTGTTTTTGACATCTTTGTTATTCTACTTTACGTGTCTATGGTTTTCAAAAAAATTGTAAAATTTTTGTGTTGTTTTGTTGTATAGATACGAGATTTTTACAAAACATTCTGCAAAGCTATGGTTTTTTTTTTCAAAAAAAGTTGAGATATTTGAAATCCAAAATGTCAAAAAACTTCCATAGTTTACTATTTCTTTTTTACTTTTTTAGCATTTTTGGCATTTTGTTTTCTATTTCACCTATCCAAACTGTCCAAAAATTATGGAATTTTTTGTAGTATTTTATTGGAAAGGTTAGAGATTTTACCAACGATTTCTGGAAAATTCTAAAAGTTCTTTTGAAAAACATATTGATATGTGAAATATTTTCTTTTTCAAAATTCTGCGATTTAGTATTTTTTTTATTTTTGTATTATTTTTGACATTTTATTTTCAATTTCGTCTACCTGTACTTGTCTAAAAATTCTAAAAAATTTTAATGTTTTTTATTTAATAGATTAGAGATTTTATCAAAGAATTTTGGAAAATCATGGAATATTTTTCAAAAAAATATAGACATTTGAAATCCAAAATTCTTCATAAATTCCATCGTTTACTATTTGTTTTTTTTATTCTTTTAGCATTTTGGTAATCTTTTTTTCCTATTTCACCTATCCAAACTTGTCAAGAAATTCTAAACATTTTTGTGGTGCTTTATTGTACGGATTATAGATTTTATCAGAGAATTCTGGAAAATTCTTGAATTTTTATTAAAAAAATAGAGATACTTTAAATACAAAACATTTTCAGAATTCCATCGTTTACTATTTGCTTTTTTAATTTTTTAGTGTTTTTGACATCTTTTTTATTCTACTTTACGTGTCTATGGTTTTCAAAAAAATTGTAACATTTTTGTGTTGTTTTGTTGTGTAGATCCGAGATTTTTTCAAAACATTCTGCAAAACTATGGTTTCTTTTCAAAAAAAAATTGAGATATTTGAAATCCAATGTTTCAGCAAAATTCCATCGTTTACTATTTGTTTTTTATTTTTTTAGCATTTTTTGAATTGTGTTTTCTATTTTACCTATCAAAACTTGGCAAAAAATTATGGAATTTTTTGTGGTGTTTTATTGGAAGGATTAAAGATTTTACCAGCGATTTCTGGAAAATTTCTAAAAGTTCTTTAAAAAAAATGTTGATATGTGAAATATTTTTTTATTTCAAAATACAGCTGTTTACTATTTGTTTTTTTATTTTTTCATTATTTTTGACATTTATTTTCAATTTCGTCTATTTGTACTTGTCAAAAAATTCTAGAAATTTTTAGGTTTTTTTATTTTATGGATTAGAGGTTTTCTCAAAGAATTTTGGAAAATCATGGAATATTTTTTTAAAAAATATAGACATTTGAAATCCAAAATTCTTCATAAATTCCATCGTTTACTATTTGTTTTTTTTTTTTGTTTTTTTAGCATTTTGGTAATCTTTTTGTCCTATTTCACCTATCCAAACTTGTCAAGAAATTATAAACATTTTTGTGGTGCTTTATTGTAGGGATTATAGATTTTATCAGAGAATTCTGGAAAATTCTTCAATTTTTATTAAAAAAAATAGAGATACTTTAAATACAAAACATTTTCAGAATTTCATCGTTTACTATTTGCTTTTTTAATTTTTTAGAGTTTTTGACATCTTTTTTTTCTATTTTACCTATCTATGGTTTTCAAAAAAATTGTAAAATTTTTGTGTTGTTTTATTGTATACATCTGAGATTTTATCAAAAAATTATGCAAAACTATGGTTTTTTTTTCAAAGAAAATTGTGATATTTGAAATCCAAAATTTGAACAAAATTCACTCGTTTACTATTTCTTTTTTACTTTTTTAGGATTTTCGGCATTTTGTTTTCTATTTCACCTATCCAAACTGTCCAAAAATTATGGAATTTTTTGTAGTATTTTATTGGAAAGGTTAGAGATTTTACCAACGATTTCTGGAAAATTCTAAAAGTTCTTTTAAAAAACATTTTGATATGTGAAATATTTTCTTCTTCAAAATTCAGCGGTTTACTATTTATTTTTTTTATTATTTTTGACATTTTATTTTCAATTTCGTCTACCTGTACTTGTCAAAAAATTCTAAAAAGTTTTAATTTTTTTATTTTATACATTAGAGATTTTATCAAAGAATTTTGGAAAATCACTGAATATTTTTCAAAAAAATATAGACATTTGAAATCCAAAATTCTTCATAAATTCCATCGTTTACTATTTGTTTTTCTTATTATTTTAGCATTTTGGTAATGTTTTTTTCCAATTTCACCTTTCCAAACTTGTCAAAAAATTCTAAAAATTTTTGTCGTGCTTTATTGTATGCATTATAGATTTTATCAAAGAATTCTGGAAAATTCTCGAATTTTTATTAAAAAATAGAGATACTTTAAATACAAAACATTTTTAGAATTCCATCGTTTATTATTTGCTTTTTTAATTTTTGAGTGTTTTTGACATCTTTTTTATTCTACTTTATGTGTCTTTGGTTTTCAAAAAAATTGTAACATTTTTGTGTTGTCTTGTTGTGTAGATCCGAGATTTTTTTCAAAACATTCTGCAAAACTATGGTTTTTTTTTCAAAAAAAAATTGAGATATTTCAAATCCAAAGTTTCAACAAAATTCCATCGTTTACTATTTCTTCTTTATTTTTTTAGCATTTTTTGAATTTTGTTTTCTATTTCACCTATCAATACTTGGTCAAAAATTATGAAATTTTTTGTGGTGTTTTATTGGAAGGATTAGAGATTTTACCAGCGATTTCTGAAAAATTCTAAAACTTCTTTTAAGAAAATATTGATATGTGAAATATTTTTTATTTCAAAATTTTGCGGTTTACTATTTGTTTTTTTATTTTTTTATTATTTTTGACATTTATTTTGAATTTCGTCTATCTTCTTGTCAAAAAATTCTAGAAATTTTTAGGTTTCTTTATTTTATGGAGTAGAGATTTTCTCAAAAATTTTGGAAAATCATGGAATATTTTTCTAAAAAATATAGCCATTTGAAATCCAAAATTCTTCATAAATTCCATCCTTTACTATTTGTTTTTTTTCTTTTTTTAGCATTTTGGTAATCTTTTTTTCCTATTTCACCTATCCAAACTTGTCAAGAAATTCTAAACATTTTTGTGGTGCTTTATTGTATGGATTATAGATTTTATTAGAGAATTGTGGAAAATTCTTCAATTTTTATTAAAAAAATAGAGATACTTTAAATACAAAATATTTCCTGAATTTCATCGTTTACTATTTGCTTTTTTAATTTTTTGGTGTTTTTGACTTTTTATTTTTTGCTATTTTACCTATCTATGGTTTTCAAAAAAAATTGTAAAATTTTTGTGTTGTTTTATTGTATAAATTCGAGATTTTATCAAAAAATTCTACAAAACTATGGTTTTTTTTCAAAAAAAAATTGAGATATTTCAAATCCAAAATTTGAACAAAATTTCATCGTTTACTATTTCTGTTTTATTTTTTTAGCATTTTTTGAATTTTGTTTTCTATTTCACCTATCAAAACTTGGCCAAAAATTATGTGAAAACGTTTTAGGCTGAGTTCAAGAGGGGGGTGAATTGAACTTTGAAAGATTTTAACCAATTTAGACCTTTGAAAATAGTTTTCGCAATCTGAAAAACTTTAATGAATCTTGGTGCTAAAGATATAGAGTGCGGTAAGGAAAGAAATTGATTCAAAGCACGAATGAACCAATTTGTTATACAGACAGATATAAGCACACATCAGATTCTCAATCACACAGAATTGCAATTTCACAACAGCACTTTAAACAGGTTAAGTTCACACAGTTTCAGTGCAATATACACTCAGAACAGAAACACACAAAAATCAACTTTGAATGAGAGTAAAGAGAAACAGAATTACAAAATACTAATTTAAAACTCCTAACACAGCACTACACTGATTTCAATCAATATTAATAAATCTGATAAAGTTTCCTACCACCAGTAATTGATGCAGAATTGAAAATTATTCAGAATGCAGATTCAATTATTCAGTTTCACCAAGAACACACAACAATGATACTAATTCTGCAGTATTACAGTAATTCACCCAAAGTCAATTATCAGTTAATTTCAATGTCAGCACAGGGTCAAATACACAATTCTTGCAGTAAAAGTATTAAGAATCACACTGCAGTAATGAACTCTTAAGTATGCAGCAACTCAAATTCTTAACATTGCAGAACAACTTTCAGATCAGATTTGTTCAGAATTAAAACTGATGTGATATTGCAGATTATTAAATTTTCCAGCAATGCAATGAATTTCCAGTTAATGCTGTATGTAATACAATGTTTGAAAAGAAATAATCTGTTAATCAAGATTTCAAGAACAACTACAGTAGAATAATCAGAATCAACACACAATTCAAGTTACATTGCACACATCAATATACAGTAGAGGACTTAAACCAGTTTTATCAAGATTACCTAAAATTAAATCAATCTTTCAATTTAATTCAATGTGCAGTGCAAGAACAAATCAAGATGATAAGAAAAAGGTTCAAGAAGAAGAGACAATCAATTTTATACTGGTTCACCACACAGGGCTACATCCAGTCTTCTCTGCACAACTTGCAGAGAAGGTTCCACTAACTCAATTAATTGTTCACATACAATTAATCAACCAATTCCTACTCCCCGTAGAAATCAGAACACTGCTAAATTGATCTACTGCTCCCCGCAGCCTTCAATCAATTTCAGCAGAAAACCCCAGGCAAATTCCTATAGCCCAGACTAGTCAATTTCTACTCCCCGTAGAAATCAGAACCCTGCAAATTGATCTACTGCTCCCCGTAGCTTCCATTCAATTTCAGCAGAAAACACAGGCTTACTTCTAAAGCCCAAACCAGTACAAACGTTCAATGAATTTCATAGAATTATAATGAAAACACCTCAAATCTTGATTCAAACAGGATCAAGAAGGGTTTAGAAAAACTCCCTGATTGGCGCAGAAAGAAAGGCCTGTACACAGTCTTGAAGAAACCCAGTAGCACACTTTAGTCAGAA
>Ga0209489_107772_pt1 | contig 15511 bp, 3 predicted proteins | sample SiratrowhiteBW_FD_187527 | JGI IMG/M metagenome (GOLD analysis project Ga0209489, IMG submission 187527) | Root nodule microbial communities of legume samples collected from California, USA - Siratro white BW (SPAdes) (version 2) | ecosystem: Host-associated > Plants > Roots > Nodule | place: USA... | reverse complement strand
CATGTTCTCTTTTAAAGATTCTTATGAGTTATGTGTGTAAGGGGTATTATAAAAACTTATTTTTTTAGTACGGATTCTTCAAGTATTTTTTTTTTTTCTATTTCAAATAAGCTTTCTGAAGCTTTTTTGGTCAACTAATCATCATTATCTTTCCTGTTTTTTTTTTTTTTTTTTTTTTTTTTTTTCTTTGAAGAGAGGGTAAGTCAAATTCAACTTCATCACCTGCATAGTCAATAAGATTAAACCAAATTGAACATGAGAAACATTAAAACAAAACGGTTTATCAATGAACATGACAAAGCACAAATTGTGTTCATTAAACCAAATTCTCACAAAGCATGTTCCTATTCATGCAATAAGTAAATTGAAGTCACATAAAGTGTATGAAAGCTATTAAAAATGCAGTTAATTGCATTTTGAGCTCAATATTATTATTATATATTCAGTTTTCTCACCCTCCATCTTTATAAAACGATAATAAAATTTATAGTTAAACTATCAAAAATCAAGAATTCAACAACAGTATAATAAACTAATTCCTATTTGTTCCTCCTTCTCCTCCAAATATGATAAGAAGTAAAATAAGAGAAAGATTGAATTTAACCAAAAATAAATTTTGATCTTTTTCGTTGAATTCACCAGCAACAAATAAATACTTGCAACACTAGTGGTTAAGATTACAGTTATAGTATTATATTATAATAATATTTATTATTATTATTTATATTTCATCTAATATTATAATAATTATAATTATTTTACTATAATAATTATTAATTTAAATATATTTTCAAACATCCTCGTTAAAATTAAACATGAAGTATTGTTATCTAATATTTTTATGATAAACAGTGAACATGTTATTATTAATAATAGTTTTTTTTTAGTTGAAAGACGAAAGAGAGACTTTATTAAAATCATAACTTTATTAAAATCATAACATTTCAGTTTAAATTTTAATATTTAATATTATGATAATAATTATCTTTTCAAAAATATGATAATAATTATAAATAATTATTAATATATTTAAAAAATTATTTTTTTTCCTAATTTTAGTAAGAATTAATAATGCTTATTTTCTATTTAAAGTGATATCATTGATTTAATTGGGAGACACAAGTTCTTGGAATTTAGTGAATTTAATAATTTGTTTTATTTAGTGCTAACGAAAATAGGATACGATTATGTGTTTCTATTTAAAAAATAAATAAATAAATGATTGAAATAAAAGAAATAGTCATAAGGTAATTTTATAAAAGAAGTGTATACAGCAAATAGGAAATCTATATTATATTTAAGTTATTATGTAATTGAATATGTGGTAAGTTATATGTCTGTTATATTTTTATATTTAAGTTATTATATAATTATAACTAGTTACAAGATATGGTTTTTAGTCTCAACTAAAAAATAAATAAAAGTGACAAAGTATTTATTATATTAATATATGTATTACACTAAGTTTTAAAACGTTAAATATTATATCATCTCTAAATCTTTTGGCCTGATACTTTTTATCAAATGACATTATTTTGCTTATTATTAGAGAGGTATTTTATATATCAAATGTTGTTAAGTTCTAATTAAATGATAAAAATCTAAATTTTTAATCCAATTCATAATTATTTATATTTATATTGCTTTAATTTTTTTAATAAATTTTATTTCATATTTAAATACATGTTTTAAAATTTGAAGTTAAATCTATTCAATTATATTTAAATTAATCTAAGTAGGTTTGTATTTATATATGGAGTAGTTATAATCCAACCTTACCTGTGTAACAGTCAAAATATTTCATTCATTGTTAATTCACATCACTTCTAATATTTTTTTTCTTTAAAATTATGAATTAATAAAAAAAATATGGATGTTGTTTTCTTTATTACCATAATATAGTTTTGTATTATTAAAAGATAACACAAAAATAAATAAATAAATAATACTAATAGTATATTATTGAAAACAATACCAAATATCAATAATATTCATCATTAGTCTTTTTATTATTACATTTATAAATTAATGTCAAAACATATAATAATATAGTAGTAGATTAAAAAATTTAATTTAAGAATAAAATAAAATTAAAGTTACTATGTTAATTAAGGAAAAGTGCTATCTTATTTGTGACACTTTTTATTATGCAATTTTATTTATTATATAAAAATAAAAGTAAGTATGTATGTTATGTATATCATATAATAAAATAATTAGTTAGAAAGTTTTTTAAGCTAGGTGATAGTGGTAGTGTTTTTTCGTTATTTATTAGTTTATTTTTTTTTATTTTTTATTTTTGTATCGTCTCAAAACTTATAGGAGAAATTAAAATAGTTTGTGCAACAATTTAAACAGTTCAAATTATATTAAAATTTAACATTTACTAAGTATACAAATCTCGATTACATACCTCAAATTTACATACACTTATAAAATTCATATATAATGACCAAAAATCTATACATAATTAAACGATATATAAATTTACTGATACATAAAATTTGTATGTAATTAACTTGTACATAATTTACACACGGAATCAAATTCACATGTAAATTTACATACAACTATTAAATCTTATATAAATTATATACGAATTTCAAATTCATATATAATGAATTTTATTTTTATTATTTTTTATGTTATTATTTTTATTATTATTTATGTTACTTTTTATATTATTATTATTATTGTTATTATTTACCTTTTCATTTAAATTTTAATATGTATTCTAATTTACTCTTTTAAATTCTAACGTGTGGTCTAACAATATAATACAACTCTTTTCTACCTATCATTTAATGTCTTAATTTGAGTGACTTAAAATATTAATAAAGAAAAAATATAAAAAATACACGAATCTTTATTTAATATCTATACTTATTCATTAAGTATAGCTATTATTGTCAAAGATATTGCTCAGTTTTATTAGTAAGGAAACCTATAAATTTAAAAGAGAAGAAGTTAAAAATTGATGTAGTAAATAAATATTGATGAAGTAATAAAAATTGAATGATCAAGACTTACATCTCTAAATTATGTATTTGACCTAAACATACCACAATTCTTGCAACGTTTATGTCCAACTTAATATTAAAAACAACAATTATGCTATAAAAATAGTTTTATATACAATTTAGAAATAATTAAATTGTATTTTATAAAAAAAATAAAAAAAAAGACACTGTCATGTAGGTTAAAAGTGGTATGCATTCTACACTTTTTAATCCCAATCATGTATGGTGAATAAATATTCCCTAGGATAAGAAAGATGTTTATTATAACAACTTAATTATAATTAATAAAGTTATAATCGTAAAGAAACTCTTAACAGAAGAAATAAGTAGTTTGAAACTACTTTACTTATTTTAGTGGAGCATATAGTAGGCTTTTGCGCACGGCATATTTTTTTTTATTGCAAAAATTGATAAATTTTTTTCTTATTTATAAAAATGAGTAAGTTGTGTCAAAGAGACATAACTTTATGTAAAGAAGTCTAATGCCACCAACTTAACTTTAGTGTATCAATGAACAACATCAAAGTCATGTAACGAGAAGACAACATTAGTTAAAAATGATAAAGGGCTATGAGTTTGATTATATTTAATTAAATTCATGCCACCACTAGAGCACGACTTCATTGTAAAATAATATAAATGAAGTTGTGTCACCATTATACGACTCCAGTTATATTATTTTATATTGGAATTCTTAACCCTATGCATGACTTGAGGTTGAATTTTTTTTTTTATGTTTCAAATTAAAAATAGGAAAGTTTTGTATTTGTTTTTTTATGTTTGGAATTTAGGGGGGAAATGTTAGATTCGAAGGATTAAATATGTAGGGTATATAGGTTAGTGATTAGGGTTTTCGATTGCAATGGAGGTTTGGGGTTAGTGTTTAGAGTTAGAGAGGATTTATGGTTAGGCTAATTGTGTAGTGTTTAGGGTTTATAGGTTAAAACTTAGGATTGAAAGTATTTGTATATATAAAATAATGGGGATGAAAAACTTTATATTTGCAATAATGCAAGAATTATAAATGGTTGACCGAAATAGTAAGTATCACAAATAAAGAATATAACAAAACAAAAGTTTATAATGACAATTTCATAGTTCTGTTGGAGTTAGTGAAGATCTTACTAAAGTGGTGATTTGATGAAGAAATTGATTGAAGATTTTAGATTCTAGGTTTCGGTTGGTTTTAACATTATTTAGTACTCTCATGCATTTGTTAGTGTCAATTAATCATTTGCTTGCATTGCACTTATTCCAAAATAAGTGAAAATTACATTTTTAAAATCATTTTAAAAATACAAGTGCTCTAGAGAAAATTTAACATGTTAATTTTGAAAACAACCTGTTAATTTTCTTAACAATTTGATTGGTACGAATTTTAAAAGCACTGCAGCGTGCGTTTTCTTTTAACTCTTCGAATAAAAAGGTTTTCAATCACTTTTCTAAAGATTTCCAAAAGAGCTTCTTGGAGAGAAAACCCTCTAGTGAGAAAAGATTCATCAAAGTTTGTGAAATTCATCATGATTTCTCACTTGTGAAGAAGAGCATAGCATTCATTTTGATTATTTTGTGTGGCAATTGTCATCATAAAGAGATAAGTGTTCCTCTTCTGCATTTTTCAATGTGTTCAGCTGTTGCATGATTGTTTCTACAAATTTTAATTCGTTCTTGATGAATTTCTTGGTTGTATAGTGCTTGGATAGATGTTTTAAGCATTGTACTTTGTGTAAACGTGTATTTGTTTGGTTGTATTGTATTGTTTGCATATAGAACAACAGTAGGGAGCTACTTTTGCACTAGGGTTGTGCATCTTGTGTGGTGGGATGTTGCACATGGGATAGAGACCATCTTATAGGGTTCAAGATTGGTTCTTAAGTGTGTTTTGTATGTAAACTTGAATGGTATAGTGGAAATCTTTGCATTGTTGTGCAAAGGACTGGACGTAGCTCCTGTGGAAGAGTGAACCAAGATAAAAATACTAGTGTAATCTTCTTCATCCCTTACTCTTTTGATTTTTGAACTGTTTTTGGTACTGTTATATTTCTGCTATTAAGAACAACCTGTTAAATTCAAGAACAACCTATTAAATTTTTTGACAGAATCAAAATACTCATTCTGGCAACATTTTTTAATCTGTTAAATCAATTTTAACCTAGTGTAATTCAGTATTTTACAGCAGCAAATTAATCTTGGTTTTTGACTGTATTGTCTTGTGTTTTTTGAGTTTATTGGATCTATTTTTGCATGATTACCTATCTACTGATTTGATGCATTGTATTTTGATCCTTAGAAAATGTTTTTTCTTGATTGTGATAATGATTTGAATTGAAAACAGTTTCTTGTCTTGAGATATTACTTTTGTGACTATACAATTCAAATTTCTGAATCTGTTTGTATGTTTTCCTTGACCCTTTTGTGATTGTGTTGTGGGTTATATATCTGCTGAATCTGGTTTTGACATAAAATTTGTTGGTTTATAATTGATAATTGTTGATCTACAGTAAATCATATCAATCTGTTTTTGTGCTTACTGTTTTATAATGATATTGGATTAAGGGTGTTGTGTTGTTTGCTAAATTGTATTTCCTTGCTTTATTGAATCATTTAGATCTATTTCAGTATCATATAACATGTGATTGATTAGTGTTATATTTGATGTATCCCTAAAAGTACTTTATCAAAGTTTTCTGCTATGATAGTTGTTTTAATCTAGTCTAGATATCTTTAGTGGTTCAAATTCTGCATGAGATATAGCTTGCTACACTGGTGTGAATAATTATGTGTATTGTATAATTCTTTGTTTCACATCAAATTGTTCTCTATAAAATCTGTGGCATATTTGCTATACTCATCTTGATTGATCTGGTTTTTCTGGTTTATTAACTCTGCAGTGTTGTGAATTCAACCTGTTAAAATCTGATTTAACCTGTTAAACTCTGTTGCTGGTTGAAAATTATCTAAGTGTTGAAAAGGATTTTCAATAGACTATTTTTAATTTCAACCTGTTATGCGTTTTTCCGTTTTTCCATAACTGCTAGAAATATTTTAACGTGTTGTGTTTTATCTGTAATAGGCTGTTTTTACTGATTTTACATACTGAACTCATTTTTAACTTGATGTCTGCACATTCAACTTGTTATTTTTGTGTGTTTTCAACATTGTAATCATAGTTTCATAAAGACACTCATTCATACTTTCAAATTTTCAAAAAGTGTAAATAGTTCAATTCACCCCCTCTCTTGAACTTTGGCCACCTTATTTTTCAAGTTGACAAATGAAGAAAATTTATTATCGATACGAGCAATCGCTCCTATTGTGTCCTTCGTTTCTATAGTAAGAGCTCTTTTCAGTTTGTTCCGATCAGGCTTATCCATTTCCTTATGGATATGTGTAGTTATTGGTTTTCTCAATTCTTTATGTCTTATATGAGGGCGTAGAATGAAATTTGGTCTAGTATAACGAGACCAATATTCCTCACTTTTGCGTTGGATGAAATGACACCTTATAAGCCTTATAAATCTGAAGAAGAATGTAAATTGGATCAACAAACGTCAATAAGTTCAAGTCACGATAGGAACAAACATTAATGACATGAAAACAAACAAGGTAGCCGAAGAGTTTGATGTAAGGATTCATAAAATCATTTTAACAAAAATCACTCTCTCTAGACAACAAAACCTCTTATAGTTCTCTCTGCTCTATCTCTCTATCTCTCTCAAAAATATGGTTTTCCTCTTACTTCAGATTGAAGACCAAAAGCCCCATCCAATTCCTGGTATAGGTAGAGCAAGCTTAGCAGTCACCATTTTGGTTTAGGTAAGTACCAATTTTTCCCTATTCTTGAGCTATTTAGGGTTTTCAAAAAAAAAAAAATATGGGTGCACTTTCTTACATGTAGTCTTAGAGACATCAAGAATGATCCTTGTTCGCTTTAGATCCTAAGGGTAGGTTCAGATCAATGATCAGAACTGTATACGTTGCAGGTTCAGTTATCCTTGCAAGCGGTAGGTTGGAGTCTTTTATAGGTGATTCTCCTCTTAGACAGGTAAGGGAAGCTGACTCTTAAATCACTCTATATAACCCAAATTAGAAGACCTAAATGTGCTTGTATTACATATTTATCTATAATTTCTAATATAGTTAGGAGTTATTGAGGTATTGTGCTCTATGTTCAATTTAAGTATGTAGGTTTTGAGAATTGGATGTGTATGTGTTAGAGACATTGTGTGTTATTTCAATTGGCAGGTCTGGACTGATTTTGAAAATGGGATGAGTTGAATTAATTTCTTATTTTATTTTAATTTAGCCTTAATTTGGTAATAGAGAAATTCTTCGATATTGTTAGTCTAGGTAGCTTGATTTTGATAATTCTTTTAATTTAGTGAAACATGTATGAGTAGAAGCTTGTAATTTGAAGTGTTGATATCATGTTGATAGAGTCATGGTGTGTGATAGGATGACGAAACTTGATGTTTGATATTGTATAGATCCTCTGAAATTGGTTATTAAACTGAACTTGAATCGTTTTGATGGTGCATTTTAGATTTTATTATGAATAATGTACGATATTATATTGAGATGTGTATGGTTTGTAATCAAGACATAGTATCTTCAGGAAAGGAGATACATGTGTTGAGATTGTTAGGATGTGTATTGTTTGAAGATTTGTCAAGAAGGAGGTATCTAAACTCTACTAGTATATCGAAATCACATAGATGAAGAGTACTAGGTGGTGAGAGTCAATGGAGGTTCAGACTAAGTGGTTGCAGTTTGAAATATAACTAGTCAGGAAAGTCTCACGGGAACTAACCTTGTCATATAAGATTGATGATTCATTGATTTGGGACTGTGTGGATTCACAGTTTGGAGTTGTATAACAGGAGCAAACCTCTGAGTCTAACTTAATGTACGAGTCTTCCGAAAGTAGAGTTAAGTGTCTTTGTATATGAGGCAATGTATGTATAGCATGTGTTATTGTATAGCAATGAAAATGGTACTGTGATGTATGAGATGATTGATGAGTGCTTGAGTTGTGGTATTTTAGTTAATATAGAAGATTTAAACTTTATAATTCTACATTTTAAAATCTCTAACTTACTCTTTTCTTTGGTATGTTGTTTGTTTTGTTTTTAAATTTGCGATGATTGTGTTTTACAGGTGAGTAGAGGGTTTAGCAGGTGGTGTGACTCTTTAGATAGTTGATGGAGAAGTTTAATTTTATTTTATTTTTTTATTTTATTTTGTGATTGTATGAAGATAATTTTATTAAATCTCATGTAGAGAAGTATATTTTGAAATACTCTTTTGAATGTATGGAGATTTATATTTAGGCTTATTATAGAATTTCTATGCAATAAAGTTCCTACTATGCGAAAATATGGCATGTTACATTTGAAACTCCCCATTCATTTAATTTGACTTCGAACGACATATGTCAGCGTCAAAGATGGGGAATGGATATCTCATGAGCATTGAATTCTGAATTTTCTCGATTATATATATATGCACATGAAACATGACAAATTGTTCTTGCCTTTTCCTCAATGAAGCAGGAATATTTTCAAGAAACTAATGACTACCTCGTAACATAGATCATACCTCAATTAACAAACCATGAATTTATTCTTTCGATTGTTGTCTTAACAAGAGCCTAAATAGGTAAGGATCGTACTCCCTTCAAGATAGAATTCATGCATTCGGCATATGTACATATATTTTACCGTCGTCATAGGTCTAAGTCCACTTTTTCTAATGGTATTTGATCTATCCACGAAGTTGCTTAGTGCAACTCAGCTCGCAACGCAGATAACTTTGCCTAAAGTCTGGGTTGTTTCATTTCATAACCTGGTATACAATTCCATACTTGAAATTACAAAAAATCATTGAAATTAGAGAATATGTGTATAAAAGGAAAGTTATGTAATATGCATAAATCCATGTTTATTAGTTATCTTTTAAGCTCCACGTTTTTAAACTTCTTGTTGAAGTTTGATGCAATGTGACGGATGCAGAACACTGATTGTAACTCATTCATTTCCCAACGAACCTTTGGAGATTGTAACGTTGACAATATGACGATGCTTTTGTCAGTTATAAGGCAGACATTTGGTTGAGTCTAACATATGTACACAATAATTGAAATAACCATATTATGGCTTCTTTTGTTTATCCTTCAACAATTGGAAATGGAAAGAATGTTGTGCTTCCTATCTTGACCAATTACAGTCAACAAAGTTTTATGATATTTTCCAATTAAAAATATTTCGTCAACTTGGACAATTCATCAATGAAAGGTTTGAAAGACCTTAAAGACATGTTATAATATGTAATATGAGTTGTCTTCTATACTGTCAAAAACAATTGGCTGAGTAACATATATTGTACAATTGTGTCTGAAAGACATTCTTATACAGCTTGCAACCATCCCAGGTAGATAATTGTATGAGTTCTCTCAATCTCTAAATTCTATTACAAGAATTTTTTATTTTGCAATCCAAACTTTTTTTTGTATATCATTGTATAATCATGACGGTTTTTTTCTATCTCTGAAATTAAATATTTTATCGGTATGGAAGGATTTGTCGTGACCGAATTTACCAAAATGGATGCAATTTTGTATGAATCTAAATTGACGTGATCTTGAGTAAGTGCGCTAGAGAGAGATACGTGTGAGATGCTTCTATTCTTTTAATTTGTCTCTAATTTTATTATAAGAAACTCAAAGTCACTATTGACAACGGTTGTCATATTGAACGTATCTTGCCATATATATGTGAGTCTTTAATTGGACAACTATAAATTTGTAGTCTTGCTGAGTGTGGAAATGTTTTATCGCAAATACAATTGATTCCTTTGAATTGAAATAGATGTGTTTAAAGAGGTTGTATTTGATATAAATTACACATCTAGAATTGGAAGAATGGACTGTGTTTATAGGAGAATCATCCTTCTAATCCATGATATCTGCATCTTCATTTTCTGAAGTAAGTCATTCAACATATCTTTATAGTCCATAACATCCATCTTCATTTTCTGAGTTGAAATCATTCAATATATATAGTGTAATATAATTGGGTCTTCCTTGATCATCCTAAAACTGTTTACACTGAAAAAAATTTCCATCTGAAACTTACAAAATATAAGTTGTTATTATGGAAATATACCTCATATGATTGTATCGGTGCAACACATATACAAATAGAAATAACACATATCTAGGATGGGAGGAATGGGAGGAACTGTTGTTTCAAATTTGAGCAATAAACTAAGTACCTACATGTCGAAGAACACGGTGCAGTCTTTCACTTCACAAGGTGTGGTCTTTTGAAGCTATTTGTGGCACAGAGGAAGGTTAATTTGAGGAGTGTAGATTGCAGCTGTTTCACAGTTCAACAAACATACAAGTTCTGTGTCATTGTAGTTTTTATATTATCCCTAAAGTAACCTTGGTTGTGCTGATCAATAATTTTGCTGTTTCAAATGATGTATGTATTTAGAGTCTTCATAATGTTGTAGGAAGTTTTCTTATAGTTTGTATCTATGTGATAATTAAGACTTAACTTACTTCTTTAATATTATTATTACTTAAATTATATTAATAAATTAATACTTTTAATTACTACTATTAGTAAATATATTTTGAAGTATGTTTTTATTTTTATTTTGTTTGAATATAAGTATATTTTAATATCTTAATGTCATCCTTTTAAAATATGTTTTATGGACCGTGGTAATTTAAAATAAGAAATATTCAATAATTAATTATATTAGAAAATAATTCATTCAAGAATTAATGATAGAAATGAAATGTTAAATTATTTCACATATTCAAATTATACATGCTATATTAATTAATATTCAAAATTTCAGATAATTTTTTTCTTAAACTACCTTTGAACAATAAAAAGTAATATTTTTTATGTGTTGTGCTGATGATAATATCGATTATTGTATTTGGAAAGTATGATTCATAATTACATTCAATAATATATTAAATACTCTTTTTATAACGTAATATATTTACCAAAGTATTATGTGTTTATGAAATGTATGATTTTTAATTGCATATATTTATGACTTAATCTCTTCTACAAATACATTAATTATTGTAAATTACTTTAGTTTTAGTTATACAATAGAAGTTTTTTAATTTCTACTGTTCATAGATATATTTTAATATGACCAAATTAAAACAATTAAAATAAGCTTATATATATATATATATATATTCACTCAGTTACAGATTTTCTTAATATAAAAATTTAAATTAAATTATTTTAATAACAAAATAAATATATAGTTACAAAATATCTGATTCAATTCATTAGCTTATTATTATATTTAAATATGATTTTAATAGAAGTATAAATACGTTGTAAAAAAATATAAGTATAAATATAATAAATAGAGAAAATGTTAAACGAAAGTAAATAATATTTAAATATATTATCTAAAATTAGAGAAAATGTATATATTTATAATATAGACTATACAAAAGTTGTGTTTGACGAGTTTAGGTTATTGTAATTAAAAAAGAAAACTAAAACAAATGTACTTCTATTATTTCTTAACCGAATTCAGTATTTATTTATAAATTATACAAAGTAATTTTTAAACAAATTAAACTCTTTTTAATTTAATTCATTTATATATTTTATAATTTGTAATTAAATTTTGGTATATGTACTCCTCATTATATGGAAACAGTTTTACAAAATGTACACCTATTTAGAATAATCGCACCACAATTTTACTATATGCAACCTGATTTGATCACATGGACATAGTTTTACTATATGCATCCTCCTAAAGTCAACTCGTCAGTTTCACTATTCACCCCACACTTTGATGAGCATGCAACCTGTTTACTATTGGCATCTCATTTTTACTTAGATGCACCCCTTTCTTACTATATTTTTACTTTATGCAAACTCTTTTAATATATGATGCATGTTTTGTATTGAATATATTTACTATATAAAACTCTTTATTTAACTTTTAAGACATTTCAAGTATAGGTTTGAATACAAATGGCATACAATCAACATCTCTCAGATCGATATATTGTTGTTATATTTTTAAGAAAAAACATGTAATGAAGGCAATTTGAAAAGGTAATAAAAGATTATTTATAATATATAATTCATTGTTTGAAGTATCACAATAGACTTGATGATTGAGGTTAAAATTTAATTCATCATTTCGAATTTTGTCACTTACTCGTATTAACCTATATCGAGATCAATCACCACTTAGTGACTATCTTAACGGAGAAATGGAGAATAGTAACTAACACCTTTCATCTCCCACTAGGAGAGACAAAAATGATATTAGAAGATGTAGTTGTGTAGCTCGGTCTTCCTAGATGAAGAACCCATAATAGGTGTGAGTTGTAGTAACCTTGTTTCGCTATGTGACCATCTATTAGGTTTCATGCCACCCAAAACAATGGTAAAGGGAAATTCAATAAAATTGTCTTGGTTAAACAATTCATTTTAGGAGATTCCAGATGATGCAGATGTTGTCATAGCACAACATGCCTGAGTCCACATACTAACATTGATTGGAAGTTTACTAATGTTAGATACATTAGGGATCAGAGTCCATCTGATGTATTGGTTACTTCTCAATAACCTCAACAACCTGTCAAATTACAGTTGGGGTTTAGTGTTTTGGTATGCTTTTATCATACAATTGACCATGGAATCAATTTTAACCAAGAGAATATCGGAGGATGCATGCTACTTCTGCAATGTTGAGCATGAGACTGCATTACATGCCTTTTTCTACCTCTTCAACTACTAAGTGATGTAAATATTACTGACTGTCTTGGTTTCCGACTAGTGAAAAGTTTATTTTAATTTTGTTTAACCATAATTTACACACTTTATTCATTTATGATTGCTTAATTATAACATATTTATTTTTCATTGAAGCTGGTATCAGCTAGTGCAACAAAGAATAAACATATCGACCACCACATCGGATTAGCCTCAACCAAAACAAGTTCTCTACTTCAACTATCCATACTACTATTATATATTTTGCAATAATAGACGACAACACATTTTTACTGACAACATTTTTTTATCGCAGTTATTGCCACAATGAACTAAGTCGTCTAATTACCATTAACATTCCTCCTATGAGTTAGACCATAGTTCCTCTCATATGTTTTGCAACAGTTAAACTACACCAAGATGGTCAAGTTATACGATAGTTTGGATTCTACCAAATTATTCCAATGAACCTCTTAAACCTAGATCAGCTACACAAGGAGGATAACAATGTGGAATGAGTGCCATAAATGTGTAATTCACGGAATTTCATTCAACGGAAATGGTCACTTGTACGATAGCACCCCTACATGCAATGGTATATCGGACATACTATTCGATATATTACACCTTTGCAATTTACCTCTGACGATGATATAACTTCATTTCTCAATTGTTATATATTATTGTATTTTCATTCAAACTAAACTGACTCATTGTTTTGCATTAGTAGTACAACACATTGCCATAGTCTAAACAACCACATTCGTACCCCACCACAACTTTCACATTGGGTTTTCTTCTGATGCTTAACAACATGCTTATGGTCAACCAAGCCAAATGTTCGGATATATGGACTATCAACAAAATATAACTTCCCAACTTCTGTACTACTTCTTGGCGAGTTTCAACAATCTTGCATCGTAAGAAAATGTTTTCTGGTACTACAAACATTTTTTTTGTATTTTTACTATGACACCACCATCAACATTTCGTCTAGTATCACACACACATAGATAGTTTTCTTTTCCATTAATGTAATAAAAACAACTATATTATTACTTTTAATGAAACTTATTTTATTTCATTTAATGTCAATGACTTTATGTAATGAAAATACTCTTTATCTTACTCTATTAATCATACATAATTTTTGTCAAAACTAACACAATACAAACCCTAGACGTCACACACTAACTTTGTAACCCAATCACTCAAAACCTGAACACTACACACAAATTGAACCCTAATCTCTAAAACCTTGATCCTTCAAACCTAAATGTTATTTTTACCTACCAAAAACATAACCCACCAACCCTAACTTTTTAATCCATAAAACCTAAACATTTTACTTAAAACCACAACCAATTCATTTTTCAATACAATAAGATGAAGTTGTGCATGAGTAACACCAGTTCAGTTTAAATTAATAACATTAAAGTTGTCTTAAGCCTGATACAATTTCATTTGTATTAATTCACATGCTAGTTGTATTAATTCACATGCTACCCATGCATGACTTTAATTAACCCTAATCACGTTCTCTTAGTGAAGAAAATTTTGCAACTAAAAGTCGTTTATGCATGTGTCATAGGACTTTTTCACACAAAATTGTATTCTTATTATAAGACTTACCCATTTCTATAAATAAATAAAATAACTTACCTATTTTCACAATTAATGAAGAAAATTACATGAGAAAGGTGAAGAAACCCATATTGTAACATTCCAAGTTTAGGCCTCCATTAGAATGCATCAACTATTAAGTAAATGCTGTAAAAATAATTTATAGCAAAATTATTATTTTAATAATATTAACAAAGTTACTAATCTTTTTATTTCATTATTTATTCATTTATTATATTTAACTTCATGCAATTTTGTACTTTTGAGTTTAAACTAACCAAACAGCAATAATGGCATTAAAAACAAAACTGTTGTGATAAATTAGCAGCAAATTTCAAATGACATTTGCATATGAAATTTCAAATTAAATAATGTGGTTGATATTATAAATATTTATTAATAATAAAATGAAATTAAATACATAATAATAATTAAATATTGACCTGTGTTGTGTGTTTGCATCCATATCTCTTTTTTCTCTTCATTTCTAATTTTCTTTAGATTTGAGATTCTTCCGTTCTAAAACTACAATTTTTTTATTCTCCTTTAGATTTGAGATTCTTCATCTCTAAAGCTTATAAATGTTAAGACTTTTATCTGGCAAGTGTACCGAGTCACAAGTAATATAAATTTATAAAGTAAGGATGTCGATCCCACAGAGAACAGTTTTGTTTTAAACTTAAGCGTCACTACTCACTAAGTAAGTAAAGGTTTTACGAAGATTTGACGATAAGTTGAGTCAAGAACATAAAAGAACAATTAAAAACAAGTAACAATTGAAAAACGGAGTTTGCAAGATCTAGAAGAACTTTGGGATTGAACTTCATCTCTTTCCCTCATTCGTATTTTGGAATTGATAAATAAATGCAATATTCGTAACTACTCTCAATTGATGCACAAATTAAAATCATTCACACCGATTCCTCTTATATGAAATTCATAAGGAAATCTCCTAAACACTGATTCCTCAGCTATTTAGTAAATTACCCAGCGTTAAGAACGGATGTAATACGCAATCAATATATCGAAACCTATCCCTAGTATTCCAATATATCGACTATTTTCATCTAGGTCGGAAACTCAAAAATA
>Ga0209489_107771_pt1 | contig 15517 bp, 8 predicted proteins | sample SiratrowhiteBW_FD_187527 | JGI IMG/M metagenome (GOLD analysis project Ga0209489, IMG submission 187527) | Root nodule microbial communities of legume samples collected from California, USA - Siratro white BW (SPAdes) (version 2) | ecosystem: Host-associated > Plants > Roots > Nodule | place: USA... | reverse complement strand
ATAAGTGTTTTCTTGATTTATATACTAATCTACTATTTTCAATGCTTACAATTTTTTACACAAAAGTGACAGGCAAATCTATAAGTGATCTCTTCAAACTTTTTTAAAGAAGGCAAAGTCAAAAATTGACAATCTTTCTCTTGAAAAAAAAAAAAAGTGGTAATATTCATCTTTATAATAGAACCCTTTTTTAACTTTGTTTCATTTATTTTATGTATGAATATTAGTGTTGTTAATTGTTTATAGGGGTGGATTTCTATTACAAACATCTGATTGGTGTTTTAGTTGTTACAATCATACAATTTCCCCTATATCTGTAATTCGTGATATCGAAATGATATGAAAACACGTGTAGCAAAAAACATGTCTTATCTTCTAATTTTAACTCCATATATTAGCTAGGTAAACCCGAAAAGAAAAGGAGAGCAACCTTTCATCTTGGATAGTTGAGTTCATAAGGGAGAAGGATAAGAGAATAGTGTTTTCACATGAAGAATTGAAAGGGCAAGAAAGTGACCTCATGAGAGCTAAGAACACAGAGAAAGTGTGATGAGAGTGAAGAGAAGAAAGTGGCACTAGTGGTAGAGGAATGAGGTAAAGGGTTGTATTATTTGCATAAAGCTTGGTGCAAAGTTGTGGGGTTGGTGTGTGTGACCTTTAAGAACTTTAGGTCCATATATAAGAAGGTTCATCACAAGTTTCTTTGCCTCATAACGACTTTACAAAAGAGAGCGAATGTATTCATTAATTAAAGAGAAAGAGGGAGAAAAAGGTGGGCGAATTTCTTTCTAGTCTTTGGCCCAATATTTCATGTTTGAAAGGATCTCCTAAGGGGCACCATTCAATAATCACGATACCTTCTGTAGTATGCTATACAAAAGTGGATTACTACAATTTGCTTGTTTTCCAATAAAAGATAAATATCCATTTTTTTTTTCAAAAATTGTTATGATTGCAGGGGCAATCATAAAACAAATATATGCACAATAAGTTCATGCAAATTTTTTACATCAAGATTGATAAAATTTACATATAAGACGAAATAAACATTTAACAAGATTATAAATGTCCATAATAATAATAATAAATCTTTATGAACTTGTAATGAAATTTTGGTTTTTATGTTAACGATTGTTTTTTTAAGAAAGACCACTCATTATGTTCTTACTATATTATAGTATTTTATGCAGTAAAGGTTGACCGGAAACACCAAGAAAAATATTTTGTAAAGTGTGGATGAATATTGTATTTAAGAATTTATCGGTAATATATTGTGCAACTTTCAAAGTATAATAGGAACCTTTTAAATGACCCCGATGAAAACAGAATTAGTAAATAATTAGTAAATAAACTCATGAGAGCGAAAAGTATAAGATATAAAAGGATAAAAAAAAGAGAGGAGAATGATTAAAAATGTGTGTTTGGAGGAGATGAAATACATTTGTTTATGAGAAGTATAGGAGAAAATGTTCATTAGGTTATGAAATGAACATTATTAAAATAAGAAAAGAGAACATTTGTGGAATGTGGTGGCTAAGGTTCCCATAAATCAAGAGGTTGCAACAGTCACAAGACTAAAATATAGAAAATATAGACAAGACTTAGGATTTATATTAGAATTTGAACTCAACCATGGATAGAAAATCTAAATGAAATCCACAACCTCATACATACAAGGCACACTTCTATTGCAATCCACTTTAGAAATGTATTGATGTCTACTTTAGAACTGTGAGAAGTATCTATATAAATCGTTTAAAATTATGTAATCTACACCATCATCTTTTGTAATAATATTCTTATTATAATTGTTAAGTATTATAATGATGTTAATTGCTTTTTTAAATGTTGAATTTGAATACTGTGAATGGAAAAGAATGAATAGAAGAGACTCCACTCTATAGTCAATTTCCCCAACAAAATTATTTATTCAAATGATCAATAAATACCTACCAAAAACTTTATATCTAATTTGATTACAATTGCGTAAATTGTATCTTTGAAACAATAATAACAAACTATGAACGGTATTATTATAAAAATAAATTATATTTAATTTTTTTATAAAAATTAAAGGAATATAGTTATATTTTTTGAATACTACAAATTGTAAATTTCTCAGAAAAAGTATAAATTATCAAAAAAACAACACTTAAATGTCATTATATATGGTCATAATCTAAATAAAAAAATTATTCTCATATGAAAACACCATACTTTCTTTTATATTTTTTATAATTAAAAAGAAGTGAGGGAGGGCGAGGCATAGATACCTAGGTCCATGCTATGGAACTTTCAAAATTATGTAAATTGAATTGCAGCACGAGTCAATTAATGTTACCCTTTTCTTATCCTGACAATGATGCCACATCTCATTCAACGTTGCACTTGTTTAAGCCAAAAAAATGATTGTGTCTGTACAAGAAATGACTCAATAGTTAATTAAAACCAATAAAAAATATTTTTGATAAATAATTATAAAAGTTTAAAATGTTTCCAAAAATAGTCGTAAAATTAAATAATTTAAGTGATATATTATTGATAATTTAGGAAATATTATTTTCTCATTATTGAATATGCTAATACTACATTGAAATAGAATCTACTACTAGAAAAAGAGTTTACCAAAGTACTAATCACAAAATCAATTTGTAGAAAGAAAATTGTCTTATAAGATATCTAACATATATTAATAAAAATTTATTAAATGACTTTAAGTGTAAATTAATTTTACAAAACCGATTTATAAGCTGAGTTTTGTATTTATTTATAAATTATTAAAATTAAAATGTTTTATTTATAGTTGGTGTGAGATTTTTAACACACCACTTTATGTTTAGACTTCTCAACTCACAGCACATAAATATACAGTATAAATGAAATAAATTTGAAATTGAAAACAAATTAAAATAATATTATGACAGGAAGAAAGAAAAGAAGAAAATAAGTGAAAGAATTAGATAATAAAAGGATATATAAAGAAATAATGTCAATTGAAATATAGAGAGGAGATAGAAAAATTAGAAAGTTTTGATACTTACATTTCTTGACTGTTCAATTTTTTTTAAATATTATTAATTTATTATAAAAAAGTTTCAAAAATATTATTTATTAAATAATATTTATAGTATCAATATAAATTTAAAGTCATTAAATTATATTTATAATATTGACGTAAACTTAAAGTCAGTTAAAATATTTTAAATTTTTAATTATCATTTTTTATATAATTTTAATATTAAATATTTTATTTTATTTTATAATAATATATGAATATTAATTTTTTTTGGCTTTTGAAACTTTGAAATTTAAAAGAGTTGTTTTATTTGCTTAGAACTTTACTATACCTTATAAGTAAAGGTTATACCTACTTGTAAATTATTAAAATATATCGTCACTAATGAATATACGATCTCTAACAACCTATGTATTTTACAAAGTGTATTTTAAGTACATATTATTTGATTAGTGTATTTGATAGGTGTTGGTGTGGATGGAATTCTTTAACTCTGTTTTTGTCCTTAAGGAATGTATCCTGTTGAATAGTTTATATGTTGCACTGTTCTTATCCAATTTGTTACCCGTGAATGGGTCGCACTGCACATGATTCATGACTCCAACTAATTAATTTAAGATTCCTGTTTCCCATGCCTCAAAGACCAATACTTCTTTCCCACCATTAACTCATACACTTTCCCAAATTTACAATCTTTATGCGTGAGTTTCACTTTTTAAATATGAATTTTCCTTCACTTTCATTTCTTTCTCATGTATCTTATCTTCTAACCAATAAAAGAATGGATTAAGGAAACTATTCTTTTACCCTCCCTTACCGATGTCAACGAAAGAACTCAGAAAAGAAAAGGACAAGACTTGAGATAGAACTCTTCATCAAAAAGATGTAATCTGGGTCTTATCAAATTTTCACTGAAATATACTTATATGACATAAACAATAAAATTTAATAAGAACAAAAAATATATTTTTATCAGCAATTAAATAAAGCATTAATAAATTTCATTAAAATGAACATTTATAAATTTATTTGAGCATTGATATAGATCACAAGCTTTTTGTTATATCCAGGAGAAGCTGTTATAGGTTTTGAGAATGCACCAAGTCAGTGAATGTGTGGAGAATTTTGAAAAAGTTATTGAGCTATATTAAGCTCTTGGTGTTTCCTTAAGACCATATAAATTATCTTTGATTTTAAAAACATGATTTAATTTTGAAGGATCTTCAAAACATAATTTAATAAGCATGATTTCTCATTAATTCATTAACATTGTCAAAAAAATTATTTGATCCTATTTCTTCTATTTTGAACGATTTTGCCACCAATTTCCTAACTATTTGAAATATATACAAAGATCTTTACAATCAACTTTTGTCTTCAGCTACTAGCTACCGCTTAACTTTCTTGTCTTTCCCAACCTAAAATGTATATATCATTATCATTAATTGATTCTTTAACTCACATTTCTCTTATAAAGGAGCTAGACTTAACTTCTTTAAGTATGATACAATCATTTCCTATACTTAATAAACATTCCAATTATCCTTCATTCTCATATCCTATTTTCACATTTATATATATAATTTCATCAAAATAGAATTAAGCTCGTTAAGGTGAAGGTTGAGTGACGCATCAATCTTTTTCTTCAACAACTACTTATTACAAACTAATTGTGTTATAAAACTTTATCAAACTTTATTTTCAATATAGTCAAATTTTGTTTTCTTTATAACCTCGTAGAGAATTTCATTTGATAAGGATAAAAATATTATCAAGTAAATCCTTTTTCTTCATGTACTCTAAATCATGCTTCTTTAAATACAAATATATTTGATATTTAATTTAAATCCATCAAAATTGAGATACAAACTATTTACTTATCATCTTATATATTTCTTGTTACAAAATTTGATTCAAATAATTGAAGTACTGTGTAACTATAATTGAATGGATGCTCTTCTCTCTCTCCTCTGCACCTTAAAGTATAAACCAACTATGGTATTTTAATAACTTATACTTTATAACAATTTATTCTTATAACTCTTTATTATTGGATTGAAAGTTGTTATTACTAAAACCATGTCTAAAAGTATTATAGCAATCTAAATTTATTTCGTACTACATTTATATCTATCGAGATCGACTTGATATGAATTATTCTATTACTAATTTATTGTGGTTAATATGTTGTAAAATATAATCCACAGAATGAAAATAGTATGTATCATAATGTAGTGCAATTTGCAGTGTGACGACCATATTGAGATAAGGAAAAATGTGTGCCCCAAGTGGGTACAGTTCCGCGAGCCTCTGGTATATGAATCCCAACCACATCTCCGGTGGTTCAATTTGAAGAATGAATTGCATCGTTTTATTATTATTCCGAAGGTTTTGCTCTTCCATGTTTTGTGCCCCTCACATACATAGTTCTGTCCCTTTCATGTATGTGAAATAGTATCAATATTTCAACTATTTGCATAATCATTACACTTACAACTTCTTAGTAAGTGATCTCCAACACAATTATGTAGGTCCTTTGAGTGGGTTAATAAAGGAACCCATAAGCACTTTGTCTGAAAAAGCATCAAGAACTGTGCAGTGTCACCACTGTGAAGTTAATGGAAAATTATACATGTCTACCCACACCCTTTGTAGAAGAGGAACGAAAGCCAAAAATAATTAAGGAAAATGTATATATCATTTGAATCACAAAAATTAAATTTACCAAATTAAACATTACCTCGCCAATTCTTTTGCAATTTTCTTTATTAGTTGGCAAAACAATAACCCTAATTCCTTAAAGGAGCTCTCATTAAGCTTTGGATATCCTATTTTCTTTCATAGAGCAAATAAAATGCATTTTAAATCTCAATCATCGCAAAGTTATTGTAAAAGTTCTCTTGTAAAAGTTAAAATATTGAGAGTTGTATCACGCTTGAGTTTATGCTCAGAAACCCAATTAAAGTATTGGGCTTATAAAAGTTTAAAAAAAAGTAAAAAAAAAAAAAATGGATTGTAAAACCATGTAGTGCGTCAAATAGTTAGGAAAAGAACGGACATGAGAACTTCGGTGCTAGATTTATCATATGTCCTTATCTTCTGCATGTATTTATGGGTAAATTTCATAACAATAAAAAATAATACCTATAAAAAATCGTCATTAATAAATTTGAATCATAAAATACTTAAAATGAGTCAATCATCATAAGTATATGTACCGTTACTTAACTCAATCTTCTTTTAATAGGAAGTATAACTTTTATATGAAAAGTTAGTTATATAATCTATTAGTCATTAGCAAAATCTTAAATAAAAATAAGGAGATATAATAATACTTAAAATCATTTGAAAAAAAATATAAACCTTAAATATTAAATAATATTAATCAAGATTCAGAATAATATTAAAGTTGTTATTTTGAACTAAAATAATTTTAATTATCAATTTATTCATAGGATGAATACACATTATACTATGTATGCCTTCAAATACATGTTGTAACACCAACAAATTTCTATTATATTTATTTAAATTTATAATTACTAGATTTGTACTCTACGTAGTTCATTCTTTGATTTTAGTGTGGGTTTAATTAATCTATTTATTGTGTGAATTAACGACACTTTTCCACGTGTGAATTTAATTATTTTAAGTTGTAATTTAACTTTAGCCTATGAAATTAATTTTAGTTATGACCTCAACATCATTTGACATTATTTTAAAATTTTGTCTCTGGTTCTTTAGATTTCATTTCTAATTCCATTGCAAATTTTGTAGTTAAATGTTTTTTTTTAAAAGAGAAAGAGAAAATCATGAAGCGAAAATGGACCAAATATTTTTTTTTCCCAAACTCTAAGACACAACTAGATGAAAGGAGAATATATATTAAATCGAATCCTCATTCAAAATTACTATTAATGGATTTTACTCAAATTTGTTTCTTAGTTTCCTTTTCACGAAATTAATTGAAATAAAAAAGATAAATCCTATTTAATGTTCTCTTATAAGAAATTTTAGCTCAAAGGAGATATCAAATTCCCTTTTAAGCTTTTGAAATGACTTTATACTTATAAACATTTATGTAAATAAAAGGCCAACTTTCACTCTCATTGCTTACAAATCGCACACTGTAAATGGAAAGCTAGGGATAGAGAGAAACTTATTTTCTTTTTCATCTTCAATTACTTGATTTCTCATATTCTCCATCTTCAATCTTTCAAGTTTCTCAAATTTTCCCAAACATGCTTTTGGCAGATTTTAAACTTATGTTTCCATTTTTATTTATTATAAAAAAATTCAATTTATATATTAATTATTATCTATGAATTTTTATCTAAAAATAAATTTAACATTATTTACGAATCAGTTATCTTATGAGAAAATTCGTAAATAATTAATTAAAAAGCTTAGATTAAAATCCATGAAGAAATAAAACATTTTCACATATCATTTAGATATAAGCTTCAATTAAGGGAAGTTGATTCCAAATCTTAAAACGTTAATTGTGTGAACTATTGTAAATATTTATAACTTTCCTGTTTCATTTTGTAATAAAATAATGATTCTCTTGTAATTTTGATAACAAATATAAATTTCTTAAGTTTGAAAAGCTGGGGTTTGATCCAATATTCGCTTAAAAGAGAGTTTTCTAAAGAAAGTTAGGAGCAAAACAAGTTTTAAACGCTTTCACGCATTTTTACTGTTTTGGCTCAAATATTTTGGTTTCCTGAAGTTTTAAGTTTTATTTTAATTCTATTTTTAGCATTTGATAGGAATGTTGATCCTAAGTTCGTTTCCAAATAGATAATACCAATAGATTATGAGCCACAACTTAACAATGTGAGACTTATTTTGTAAACATTGAATTGTGTTTCTGGTTGAGTTTAAGAGTGTTAAACTTTTGGTATATCGGTTGGAATACCTATGATATTATGGAATTGGTTCTTTGACTTTGTGACGTTGATTGAACTTTTAGAAATGTTGAATTTATAGTTGATATGCTTATGTGAAATTTATTACATTTTTGAAAAGTTGTGTTAAGTTGTCTGAGTGCTACGGAGGTAGAAATATGTTTTATGATATTTTGTATGTGATTGGACGAGAAATTGAAAATTAGTTGAAAAAATATCCTATGTTAAACTTTGTGTAATTTTTTTTTTAATTTGTAATTGTTAAGATTTATTTGGATGACTGAAAAGATAAAATAGAGTATAAAATTAAGAGGAGGTGAGAGGATATGAGAGAGTTAGAGAGTGATGAAAGTACCATAAGAAATGATATTGGAAGAATATAAAGATATGAACATCAATTAATGCAATAATTAAATTTACTCATATTTTCTCATGAAAGGATTTTATGTTCATATTTAAGTAAATTATTCCAATACTAATTTGAATTGATAATAACAACAAGATAAGAACATTCAAATTGAACATCATAAGTTAAGAACCAACAATTTAATGAATGAAATGTAAATACCAAAGGAAAAAAAGGGGAAAAAGGTGATAAAACTTATGAAAAGTGACAATATGATTTGATAAGTACACCAAATTATTGCAAATAGTAAATAGAAAAAATTACAAGTATTATATCTATAAAGACTTGTTTGATAATTACTTAATCAGAGATAAAAGAAATTATAGTGTCTTAGAATTTGAAAACAAAAGTAAAGGAAATAATTTAAAGGACAGATAATGACAAAGATAAAGATCAAAATAACCGAAATAGAAAAAGATATTCGGTGTTAACTTCAGTAACATTTACCATGATGAAACTTCCAATCACTCCATTAATTTAACTATCAAATAATTTGATTTAAACTCTATTTCTTAAGAAGAAAATACCTAAATTACTTAAAGAAGATCTTAATTTTTTATTAAAATTTATTAAGCAACCAACATTAAGGTTGAGGACTTAAAAATTAAGTGATAGATATTCCAGAGATAAGCGGTACTAGATTTTTGACCTAAACTCTAATTTATAAAGGGTTTTCAAGTAATTAAAATTATGAAAACATTTTTGTTTTTTCAGGCCAAACAAGCATTAAGAACAAATTAAAAACGATGAATTAAATAAAAAAAATCTTATTGAAAAGAAATTAAGAATTACATGAATTGAATAACTACATGAACCTCTAGCAAAAATGATGCTTAACCCATGGTTGCTTAATATATATACCAACCACTTGAACAAAGTACTAAAAATTGAGTGTAATGTTTCTACACAAATATTCTGATATTTGTGCCTAAGGACTAAATCAAGTAGCAACAATAAAAAAGAGTGTACATATAGCCTAAATGATTGTTGAATTAAAGTGTCATGTGATGTGTCTCAAAGCTTTGTTAAGTGGATGTCATTATGTAATCTATGTCTCTTGGACTTGTCCCACTCAAAGATTTTAGTTTTACTTGAATGAGAATTATTCTCATCACTTGAGAATAAGAATAAAAAAAGAAAAACGTAAAATTAATCTCAATAAAAATAATTAAAATAAATTTAAACAAAAAACTAAAATTTCACATAAAAATAATGATAAAAGTCCAAATATATCAAAAACTTATCAAAACATACCAAATTTATAATTTTTTTCATCCTCAACCAAAACAAAATCAAACGTAAAATATAATCTAGAAACTTGGAAACTTTCAAAAAATGATCTATGATCATCAAATATTTTCTCAAGTGTGTGTCAAACACATAATTCAATGAAAAAAATTATACCAATTCCAAAATTAAATTAGAAGATCAAATTTCTAAATGACTAGCCATTACAACCTTAAGAGAATAAATTCTCATACATTTACTTTTTCTTCATCATAATGTATTTCATTTGTACTTTGTTGAGACAGCTTTTCTCTCAATCTCATGCGTATAGACAATCAAGTCAATTTTGTTAATCATTTTAAACAATTACATAACAACATATATGTATTAAGATCACTACCGACTTTATGGTTTGTAACATCGTTGAGCTATGAAGAAACCATAATTTTTAGGATTTTTTTAAAAATACCTTAAACCAAAAGAACAAATAATAATAAACTCAATAATCCTTATTTATTCTTCCTATTGGTTCCTGATTACAAATATCTGACCCCAAAATAAAGAGTTATTTTACTTTTTTTAATTTAATGAGGATTGCTTTATTCTTTGAGGAACCTAAGTTTTCTAAGATATTTGCATTGTGGGTGTTATCTATCAACACCAAACCTAAAATTTTTTCGTATGTTTGTATTGTGGCCACAACAAATTTAAACCGATTTATTGTGATTAATTGCTCTTTCAATCTTTAGGTATGAGTTACAAATATTTTTCATGTTTTTTAGTTAAATAAAAAGAAAAAAAATAATAATTTCACTGTTTTACTAAGGGAAGTGACAAGTACAAAGAAAATTTAGGATTGGCTTTTAGGCTAGTGGCTTATAAAAGCAAACAAGATCTTGATCATACACTAAAATGTATCACATAGTTTCCAGAATTAACCTCTGCCTTCAGTTGATTTTATTTCATTTTTTATTTCATAATATTTATATTTTGTTTCAGCAATGTATATTATTATAAGCCGATTCTTTTATTACGATCAAGACCCTTATCACATGCACCTAAAATTTAATTTACCTTTTCACTGCTATTCATAGATTTAAAGCACTTCTGGTTACACCTTAAATATCACGAAAGTGGGAAAGAAAAAAACTTTTCACGCCAAGTTGGTCAGTGGAGTATGACGAAAAAGGTAATTTATGTTGTCATTGCATTTATTATCTCTTACCCAGTTGTTCTGAAATATATCTATTGTTGGAAGTAGAAGCACTTAATGAATTTGTGGATTTCTCATATTTTTCAAATTTGTAGTATTTCCAACTGATATATTTAATTAAAACAACATTTTTTTATCATAATTATAACTAATTAAAGTATTAGCTTTAAATATATATAAAAATTTATTTTCCAAATTTCGACAATTAAAAATGTTATGCTCTTCTATATAATTTAGTATGACAATGATGCATTTTTTTGTAAGATTGGTGATTTTTAATTGACAATACTATATTAAAATCATATTATTTATTATTTAAACAATTATTTTATACAATGTATTAAATAGGGAGAATTGTAATAATTTATATGATGATATGATTGATTATTGATAGAATTATATATGGATTAAACTTATAATAATTTTTTTTATTTTATATTTTAAGAATAATTTTTAAATAATATTATTTAAAAATTACAAGAAAATAAAAAGTATTTATGAATAATGTAACGTTTAAACTTATATGCTCGTGAGACTATGTGATTATTATTATTTTTATTAAAATTATTAATATTATTATTATCGTTAATAATAATATTATTATTAATATTATTTTTATTTTATTAAAAACAACAATAAAGATATTAATAATAATACAAATAATATCAATAATAATATTAATAATATTAATAATAACAATATTACTAATTTAATAGAATTTATAATATTAATATTATTAATACTAATAATAATATTAATTACAATAGCAATAATATTCTTAATAATAATATTATAAATAATTTAATATAAATATAGAGAATTTTATATTTAATAAACTATTAATAATATTAAAAATATTTTCCATCTAAATATAAATAATTTTAATAAAAATATCTGTAATATTAAAAATATTATTGATATAAATATAAATAATATTAATAGAAGTAGTTATAATATTCAAAATATTAAAAAAATATAATAATAACAATAATAATATTAATATAAATAGTAATTATAATATTATTAATATTAATAACAATAAAAAAACTAATAATAACATTAATATCATTAATATATTTTGTAAAACAAATATTAATAATATTAACCAATTAAAAATATTAATAATAAGATTAATAATTTGAAAAAATTATAATATTGATAATAATAATAATATTAATACTATTATAACTAACAATAATAAAAATAATAATATTAACAAATAATATTAATAATATTAATGTTAATATTATTAATATATTTTTATAATTATCAATATTATCAATATAATGTTAGTAGTAATAATATTAATAACAGTAATAAAAATACTAAAAATACTATCAATATTAATTATAATATTAATAATGTAAATATGAATATTGTTAATAATATTAACTTTTAATAATGTTATTATAATAAATTAATATAAATATTATTAACAAACGTAATATTATTATTAGTATTAAGAGTTCCATCCCCGAATATAAGTTAGTTTATAGGTATTATCTATGGACATAAGTTATGGGTAATACTTGTGGATCTATCTATGTGGATAATATCTACGGATTGGTAATACCTACAGACCTATTTCTGTGGGTAATATCAGTGGACATATATCTATAAACAATATTCATATTCATGGGTAATATTAAAAATATTAATCATAATAATATTAATAACATAAATAATATTAATATTATTAATGATAATACAAGTAATATTAAATAAAAATATTAAAAATATTATTAATATTTATTATCATTATTACTATTAATATTAATAATAATATGTAATAACAATATTAATATTAATAACAATAATACAAATAAAAAATAATATTAATATTTTTAATAATAATACTAACACAAATTTTTAAAAATAATAATATTTAAATATAATAATAATAATAGTAATAAAAATAATAATGTTAATAATAATTTTAATAACATTAAAATATGAATAATATTATTATAATATTAATAAAATTAATAATAAAATTAATAATAATATTAACAATATTAATGTGAATAATAACAACATAAATAATACTAAGATTATTAATTAAAATATAAGTAATATTAATAAATATATAGTTTTCTATATAGTAATTTCATATTTTATGTTGAATTTACCTACAATATAAATAAATTGATAATAATTTATAAATAATATTAAATTTATCTATAAATAATATTAAATTTATCTATAAATACAGATATGTAAGTAATAATTGGTAGATAATACTGAATTTATCCATAAATACATATCCGTATGTAATAATTTATGGATAAATTTACTTTAATATTAATACAATAATTCTGATTAACTAGATAAGCTAGTCTCTTTTATTAGAAACGAAAACGGGAGAAACCACATTTCAATCCCAACATGTAACAAAACATGTAAGAAAAAAGGAGAAGAAGAGTCAGATAAAAAACTGACATCTTGCATTATCAAAAGGAAATTAATTGTTAGTGCGAAAATAATGCTTAGTGTAGTCTAAATTGAGTTTAATCACAAGTGTTACTAAGAAATCAAGAATCATTTTTGGTATAGCTTTAAAGATAGTTATGATTGTAAAAGTTAACTAAGTTAGCAATTTTCTCTCTTTTTGTTTTTATGTCTACATTTATTAAATATTATAATTGGTACGTATAGGTTACACATTTATGAATAAACATGTAGTTTATGGAAGGAAGCCATTACAAGAAAAAGAGGCTTAATTAGCTACTTAAAAAATTCATTTTGGTAATGTGTTAAATGGATATGGATGAAAAGCATTTATGCTAATAAGAGAGACAAACTTCAATTTCGGAAATGCTTCTTCCAAATGAATAATACTTTTGAGTCGATTCTTTGGTGTTTCTTTTTGAATGAATATAGGGTCATATCATAGAAGTAAGATGAATAATTCATTATCATACTATTAACAGAAATCACATAATAATGCCAAACACTAATGCTGCCTTAAGCTGACAAAGTGACAAATTTAATTAATTTGGAATATCATTAAGTTAATGAAAGAGAATAATCAAGTACTCACATGTGAATATAAGACTTATTTAAAGCAGCATGACATGTGGTTGAGGATTACTTGTGTAGAATCATATAATTGAAGACTTTGTTTTTCATTGGTTATTATCACTATTCCACACAATTTTTATTCTTTACTTATTAAACCATTGGAAGGCTGTACTAATCAATTATGTTGTTCTTCTTGGGAATGAAATTTAAATATAAGACTCCAAGTAATGTCACCAAAGTGTTCAAAGCACTTTAGTATCTTTTCATCAAAACCATCGTTTGTTCCATGGCTTTTTGGTGATCTTCCAAAATACTATCATTTTATGTCTTTAATTGTTTCAACATTTTTTTTTCAATTCAAAACATTATAATTTTATAATAATGTTTTATATTAAAAATATACTTATGTAGTATTCACTACTACTACATTAAATAAAAATATATTATTGATTCATTTTGTTAACCTTAAATTGAGAATAATATTAGTATTTTGCTTACAGTAATCTATTCCGGACATGTTTTTTTGTCACTAACAAATAAAGTAAACAAATAAGGCACAAGGATTGTCTACCCTTTTACAAGATAAGCCACAGTAGAAAAAAAAAAGAGTAGAGATCGATATATATAAGAAAAGAAAATAATGGGTATATTATACTTAAGTGTATTAGATTATAAATATTAGATAATTAGACATGCCCTATTCTATCCTTGTCCAACTCTATTTTGTGAATGTTGCAGTCTTGTATGTATATCATAATAATATGTAGGTACCCATCAGTATGACAAATCTCTCCATTTTACAAAATCATAAGCATTTTAACATTTGTTCACCTCTCATTATATTTTCAGGAATAATGTTTTGTTGACACCGTTGGTTCATTACCCCCACTTGACATCGGGGTAATTGTGTCAAAGTATCTGACGTGGCATGGGCAAATGTGGAAGTGAAAATCTGAAGGAGCAAATGTGGAATTCCAAATTTTTGAAATCCAGCATACTCTCAACTCTTTCACTTTCACTCTGTCGCTCTCTCTCCCTCTCAGTCTATCACTCTGCCACTCTCTCGCTTTGTCTTTCACTCTCTCATTCTATCGCACTGTTTGCGCTCTCTCTGCACTCGTCTTCCACTCGGTTCTTCTCTCTGCTCCCATCTTCCATAATTGCTTTTTTTCTGTTTTCCATCAAAAGTTGTTAAAGGTGAGTCTTTTATGAGATTTTCATGAAAAAGGAATTATTTTTCAGCCTTTAAATGTTAGTCTTATATGATTTTCGTATGGGGTTTAGGTTTTTGGAGTAAAGGTTGCTCTTTTATGGGATTTTTAATCGAAAGGGAATATTTTTATTTGGTTTCACGGTTTAGGGTTTTGAGAAATGCCTTTATTTGTATGATTTTTGTTAATCCGTGGTTGTTTTTCTTCTGTTTTTCATCAAAAGTTGTTAAACGTGAGTCTTTTATGAGATTTTCATGGAAAATGAACTGTTTTTCATCGTTTAAATATTGGTCTTGTATGATTTCCGTATGGGGTTTTGGTTTATGGAGTAAAGATTGCTCTTTTATGAGTTTTTAATGAAAAGAGAAAATCTTTATGTAGTTTTGAGGTTTAGGGTTTTGAGAAATACTTTCATTTGTATGATTTTTGTTAAGGGTTTAAGGTTTTGACAAAAACGGGTTGTGCTGTGTGCTGGGGGAAAAATGACCATAAGTACTGGGCTGGGGATTGATT
>Ga0209489_107770_pt1 | contig 15520 bp, 3 predicted proteins | sample SiratrowhiteBW_FD_187527 | JGI IMG/M metagenome (GOLD analysis project Ga0209489, IMG submission 187527) | Root nodule microbial communities of legume samples collected from California, USA - Siratro white BW (SPAdes) (version 2) | ecosystem: Host-associated > Plants > Roots > Nodule | place: USA... | reverse complement strand
TCAAATTACATTTCATTCTGAAAAAAAATACGAAAAGACAACATTGTCTTTAGTCACAAGTAATTATGTCTCGATTGTCAAGTCGGCCTAATTTTTCCATAATTGTCAAGAGTTTTTTTTTTTTTTTTATAAAATAATAAGTGTTCTATATTTTTATTTTATATTTTTATCTAAACAATAATATATTGACACCTAACAAATTTTTACAATAACTTCACAATTATTATTTTACCTTTCATTTTTTCTTTTTTTTTCATAAATACAATATTTTATTTCTATAATAACTATAATACATCTAAAAATAAGTTATAATATGACTGTTACAGTTATAAAAAAATTATTTTCCTTCTTATCTTATCCTAACATTACTAATAAACATGGATTTGATACATGTAATTGGACAAATAAATAAGTATTGAAGTTTTATTAAGATTCATCTTACAAAATTATTTTATAATTAAATTTTAAGTTGTATTTATTATAATAACAATTTATCTTCAATTCCTAATAACAATTTTAACAATTTATCTTCAATTCCTAATAACAATTTTAAGGTATGTGAAGAGAGAGGAAGATGATTACATATTCCGAGAATGCTTAATATATATGAAAAAATAAAATTGAAAAAGAGATTTCATATAATTAATGAGTAAAATAAAAATATGAAAAATTACCATTTTTATAAAGACTAAAATTAAATTTGAAATTTTTTAGGATTAAATATGTTTAAAACTACAAAGTAACAGCTAAACACATGACACAATTGTTAATATGACATAGACACAACATGTTGGAATGTATGTAAACTTACTAAATCCTGTGTTATTTTTCTGTGTGTCTATATATGTGTACATATACATATACGTGTATATACACAAATAGACTTAATTAGAAGAGTGAATGAATACATGCATACAGCCAAATGACAGCAGTCACCAGTTATTTGGGAAAAGTAAATGAAGATGTGACGTTAAGGTCTTCATGAAATTGAAAACTAGCTTTGCTAGCTGCGGTTATCCAGTGTTTCGTGCGCATCAGCTACAGCATCCAACTGATCTTTTTATACAAACAACACAAAAATTCACATTTTTGTGTTAGTGAGTTGTCAAGTGAACTTGTCTCCACTTGTCGTTATCATGTTCTGTTTACTATATAATTTTTAATTGTCCAAAACCTTAACCAATGGAGCCCAGCTATGAGCCACCGTTTTAAAGTACGAACAAAACTAAACACCATTACTCACTCAGTTAGTCCGCGAAATTCCCACGCTTTCACTTTTGTATACTACAATTGTCTCGTGCTACTCCAGAATCCCAACCCCTTCCTTTCTTCATGTATTTAAACAAAGCTAGAATAGAAACAAGGTAGTCTCATGCATGCATCTTAAATCACATAATGCCACCAAACTGTCTTATATGCACCTCACATATGAATATGATTCTATATATAAATAGGCCAATGATAGTTGACCCAATAAATCTCTCTCACAAATATACCTACCCCGCTTCTTTTGCCTAGTGTGCATCCTATTCCTCTCATTACCCCACGTGCCAAAACCCTTGCTTTCATTTTGTTATGGCTTCATCGTCATCTTCATCAAAGAGACATCCACTGTACCATGGAATCCGCTGCCGCGGAGGAAAATGGGTCACTGAAATCCGTGAGCCACGTAAGACCAACCGCATATGGTTGGGCACGTTCCTCACACCGGAGATGGCCGCCGCCGCCTACGACGTGGCTGCGTTGGCCCTGAAAGGCGGCGAAGCGGTTCTCAACTTCCCGGACTCAATTGGGAAGTATCCAGTTCCCGCGTCCAAATCCCCTGCGGACATCCGCACCGCAGCCATTGCTGCAGCAGAACTCATGAAGCCTGAAGCCAGCCACAACAACGTTAATGCAGTAACTCAGTCTGATAACACAGAAGGTGATGGTTACTATAATGTTGGTGCTCCTGCGTATGAAACTGAGTTTGTGGACGAGGAAGCCATATTCTCCATGCCGAGTTTGTTGGTGGACATGGCTGAGGGAATGCTGCTAACCCCTCCCAGAATGAGCTCACCCTCTGATTATTACTCCACCGAAAATTCTGCTGGAGAAAATCTGTGGAACTTTTGATCCATCTATACATTAAGTAACTAATTAAATAATATAAAATGGAATAGAAGTTGGAAAGTTAATGTAAATTAATTAAGCTGGGAAGAATCACAGGAATAAGTGGGGTATTGAGGGCTACTTTGTTCTGAGACCGTGTGTTTTAGTAGTTCTACTATAATATTTGTGTGTGTATTTCCATGGTTGTGACGGATTCGTATCGGAAGTTTCTTTTATGTTTTGTTATATGATGGGAGACATTTGTATCAAACTTTTTCTTTTATCTTTTTGCCTCTTTTTTAAATAAGTACAGGCATGATTTTTGTTTGCGTTGTTGAAGAGTACTAAAACTGGAAAAAAGATGGGACATAAAGTACCAGGTTGAGACATGAATAAGAAGATGTCTCCATTGCGACGCTAAAGTTTGGAAACGCGTCGCGAGGGCAATAGCAGTAAATGCCGACTCCGTACTAAGCAAAAATTTATTTTATTTTCACACTGTATCATTTCAAGCACTCTTCTTTTTTATAAGATATTTTAGTTTGACATTTTTATATTTTATTTGATACTGTTTTTTATTAATAAAATATTATATATTAATAAAATAATAATATATTTTAGTATTAAATGATGGTGAAATGTGAACAGTATCCTTTTTATAATAAAGCCAGAAAGTACTGTTTTGGTCTAATGTATAGAGTTGAAAGAAGAAAGGTATAGGAAGAAAAAGAAATAGATAAAGGAAACAGGAGTACTAAATATGATGTGTACTGTGATGAAAAATTTATTAAAACGAAACAAGTATTAGGCATATTTTGTGTTGAAAAATAATATTTTGGAAATTCTACTAATCAATTGACAATTCAATCTTAAAAATAATAATAATATTATTATTATAAAAACAAAATTTTATATGTATGAAAGAAAAAATAATAAAAGCTTACATAATAATTGTAAATAAATATAAAAAATTATTAATTATCAAAATATCATAACCCTTCTCGATTTTATCCTTTAACTTGGTTAGTTCTATCCTTTAAGTAGGTCAATATTGTGTATTACCGACATTCCGTTATTCAATGGGAAAATGGGAAAATGCACTCTTACTTTAGGTACGAACTTTGTTACTAATTTTGAAAAATCTCTCTAATTTTTATTTTATTTTAGTGAAATGTCCCGTTTCTTAATTACATGTAAATAATAGGAAAAATACATTGCTTACTGATGTATTTTCTCTGGAACAGGCATGGTGTAAGTTGCAAATTTTTAATTTATTCAACTATATCGTATTATAAGGTTTTATTCGTGTGAATGAAAAAAAGAAACCTTCGTGTAGTTTCTGAATTCAACTCTAAAATGGTCAAAATGAAAAAAGAAGTCCAAATGAAGAAGAGTTTCTAAAAATAATAAATAAAGAATATAGCATCATTTCCAAGAACTTAGATTTTATTAAGAAAAATGTGTGAATGAAGGTGATTATGGTATTTGAAATCATGCGATGATGAATTATAATAAGAGAAGAGGGGTGGTCCCATTAGGAGATAATGATGATGATATGTTAGTTGGTTATTGATTAAACCTTTCCACTGTTTTGTTGTCTGAAATCATGGAGGTGGCCATACAAATACTTATTATATTGTATTTGATCATACCAGTGTATGATTTTGCTTATTCCACCAGAAGTTATCCACATACTATAAACAAATAATAAAAATAATTCTCTTACATAAAAGTTTAAATAATAAAATTAATAAAACCAGTGTTTCTTCTTTTATTATTAACTCATACACTGCATATAAGATGTTGAAGGATAAACCAAGTGAAAAATCACATAAGTTGACATGTGTACCTCAAGATATATAATTGCATTAAATATATATACAGACACACCACACACTCATTGTTTGTTCGATTCCTGTTTGTCAATTAATTATGTTAGTTACGTTTATATTGAGGTATAATGAAATAAACAAACCAAATGACATGAATATGACTATTACGTAATACAGTAAATAATATAACTATAAGCTAAAATTGAAAGAGTTAGAAACTAAATAATTCAGTATAATTGGTCAAATCATAATAAATGAATATCTACTTTATAGATTATATGAAGTTATTATGTATTGTCTTTTAACATAAATATACAATCATTTAAGTATGAAATACTTAGTTACACCATAACCACTTGGATGAAATATTTTGTTTAATTTTATAACAATTAAGGTAACATATTAGAATACTTTTATACTTCATAGTTTATTAATTTAACTTATTTAGAAATTAATTTTTATATGTTTTATTACAGTGGAGATTTTCACGTTATGAATCCTATTGATTATGTTTAAATTTGATTCAAAATACTTTTAAAGATCTAATGCAATTCTGAAGTAGTTATAAAATTGAACTAGTATTGAAAATATTATATATATAATAATAATTATGATTAATACAAAAATGTTTTCTAACAAAATAAGGTACTTTACGTCAATTTTTTAATGTAGAAAGATCTCAACAAAATATTAAATAATTGAAAAAAAAGCATCTAAATCCTAGTGAATTTGAATTAAACTTTTTTCTTTCACCAATTATATGGGGTGTTTCTACTAATGTATTTCTAATAAATTACTTTACCAGATTTTAATTAAATAAAACCCAATTATCAATAATTAACAACTTTTTTCATATTTAATTTATGCAACTCTCTTTCAAAAAGTAAATTTATTTCTTATATCATTTCATCCGTTTTTGTTAATTATCTTAAAACTTACTAAGGATATAAAATTGTAGAACCTAGAGATCAAATTTTTTACTTTAGAAAAAATTCTCTTTCATAAAACAATCTTTTTCTTAAAGAAAAAATACTTGTTATAGAGACTGAGTATCTTTATTTGTATAATTATGTATCCTATAACACTTCATACCCTTCTCTATTTCATTTATTTCTTAATAATGAATTGTAACTAAAGTTAAATCAATTATATCCTAATTAAGATTTATTCCACAATATTCAGAGGTCTAGCTCGTAGTCCAATAATTCTCTGGTCAAAATCTAAATTGAGTTTAAATGTCCGACGATCGAGAACAATCTTACCATCATATATATTTTTAGAAGAAATATATAAGGAAGTTTTAAGTTTTGAAAAAAAATTATTAACTTTAATTTATTAAATATTTTTTTGACAGGAATGATATATTTTTAAAATTAGGAAATGAGTCATTAAATATTAGTAAAACTAAATAATTTTTTATTAGCATAAAATAATTAAATAAATAGAAAACACAAAAGAATATTTCAATCCATATACATACTACAATCTTTGAGAAATCAAACAAATAAAAAAAATCTATTATATTTTCATATATACAACACCTCTATTTTCTAGATTTGTTCCTACAAAACATTAACTACATTCATACACCTTGTTCAAGAATATAAAATTGATAACATGCTTAGGTTAACAAATTTAACATAATAATACATAATCAAGACAATATAAGTAAGTTGGGTGGATACCTAGATTCTTTATATTGCAAACTAATACCCTTGTCCACCCTCTTCTTTTCAATTCTGATCATGATGTCATCTACACCATTAAAACTGCATATTCCCAAGCCCACTACCAAAAACTAACCCCACCTTCAAAGTTTCACCTACAAAGACTTCGTTTCTAGGCTATTAAGCTTGAGTTTGTAAGTCTAGAAATAACTCTGCTCCTATAGGATTTAACTCCTATGGTATTCTTATCCTTTTTACATACTCTATCATATTAGGACACACACTTGGATAATATACCAATCCGAAAAAGAAAATAATGTTCTACTGAATTTACAATGACCAAGCTCATGCTTTTAATTGTATCTTGGTCAAAATTTCATCAACACCTATTGTTTTAGTTTTAAAAATGATTTCATCCCTTTGGTACCTTATGCACCAAATCATAATTATATATCCAGATCCCTCTCTGAATCCTATTACCACACTCAAATTCAAGATTTATAAATTACTAAAAGTTTGACCTCAACTCATGATGTTGTATTGTACTCACGCCAAGCCACAAATAACACATACTCCACACTTAGATAACTAATTTACAAGTGAGAAATAAGTGATTTCATGATTCCCTCTGTACACCACATAGACTATTTTCTATCACCACCCCTTTTTACAAGATTATCTTTTGTTGATAATCTATCAAGTAACACTCGTTAGGCGAGATACAATGCAAATTGACTAAGCTTTTGTCTTTCATAGAATCTTAAACAAATCATACAACTTTCCCCACAACTACCTTCAAGTTTCATATAAGCTAATTTGATTATATAAACATATACCTCCTCATCATTCCACACTCAATCATCTCTTCTATCATTATAAATTTCTTTCCTATTAAGAACATGTAGAAACTCATTTCCTTGTAGTTTTTTCTACTCATACCACTCCCTTCTCTATTGCAATTTTCACTCTAACTTATCCCACACTCATGAATCTGCCTCCTTCATCGTTAAGATCTTTTTATTTGAATTTGTATAAACTTTAAGAAACTTAGGTGAAAAAAGTATTGATCCACACCATTTATCTTCACAAAAGTCTATCTATTCTCCATTTTCAAGTTTTAATTTTTGAATTAACATTTTTATCAAACCATTCTCCATTCCTCCCCTCCTCACACACCTATGTAAGATCTTACTTCCACCACAAATTACATCTACTGTCTTGTCTTAAATTTAAATTTCTCGAAGAATCATATTTTAATTATAAAACATCTTTCTAAACACCTTGCTTACTTATTATTCATAATCTCCCTTTCCACTTAACTAATAGAGAAATAGTAAATAACTTAATATCTTTCACCCCTTTAACCAATAGAGAAATATTAAATAACTTAATATCTTTCACCCCTATGAATTTCATCCGGTAGATGTTTTAGGGTTTTTTTTCTAACAATAGATGGTTCACCGTGAATGATTAGATAAATAAATGGTTTTGGTATCTTTATACAAGATTATGCACATGGTTCTGACAATGCGTAACTTATAAATTTTAATTTATAAAAAACTTATTATAACATGTTACGCTGAAATACCACATTATCATGGACCGTGTAATGCTAATTTTTCGTGGTAGAGTTGTAAGTGTCACGTCCTCCAAGGAAAGCTCCTGATAGGTTTAGCATAGCAGGGATATAAAGAGTGTTTAATCTTACACCAGCATGATTGCAACAATTTCCATGTCTACAGTATCAATCATTCAATTAAATGAAAACATTCAACTATGCAGGAAGATGTGAGGTGACTACACAGATATACATGATCTTGAATATCGTGTAGTGTCGTTAACGTGGAGTGAGTTTATTGATCGAAAAGGGAATATGGGCATTGATTTTTCTTGTCTGTGTGAGGAAATACATTTCAGTGCAGAAGCTGCAGCTGCAAACTTTGAAAATAAGAAGCAAAAGATTTTGACTACAGCAGCGACATAAATGGCCGACATCATTGTTGGGGACCCAACGTCTCTTTCCTTCATCACTCTAATCCTATCTATATATATGGAGTTTATATGTGTGTCTTATATGTCTCACTGCACAACCGGTTTGGTTTGGTTGGTGACCTCTCTCTTTCTCTCTTTGCTTTTCTTCCACAAGCTTTTATATAATTGGGAGCATATCATGAGCAATATACATGTTCTATCACATTAAAAACTATTCAAGACTTTTATCTGCACGAGGATATTCGAGACTTGAAAACAGATTTGTCAAAAAGATAAACTGAAAATCTAAGACAAGGCATCAAGGGATTCTGCTGGTCGATTGTCAAGCCAGTTAATGCAAGGCAGAAATTTGGATTTGAATATTGAAATACTATCAATCCAGAAACTATAAAAAAAGCTCTAAGCCCAGAGCCAATACAAATAAAAAGTCAGGGTAACTCAAGGCCCAGTACTTACAAAGAACAGGTTGTTTCCTCTTTAACACCACTTAAAGAAACAAATTTGAAAAGGTTTAAAATTTTACAAAAGTTTCTTTTAAAAATACACAGAAGAGAAGCCGAAGTTCTTTCTCTCTTTGCTTTTCTTCCACAAGCTTTTATATAATTGGGAGCATATCATGAGCAATATACATGTTCTATCACATTAAAAACTATTCAAGACTTTTATCTGCACGAGGATATTCGAGACTTGAAAACAGATTTGTCAAAAAGATAAACTGAAAATCTAAGACAAGGCATCAAGGGATTCTGCTGGTCGATTGTCAAGCCAGTTAATGCAAGGCAGAAATTTGGATTTGAATATTGAAATTTGAAACACGATCCTTAAGCGACCGTCTCTACCACCTTTTACATCTTCCTTCTGAGTTTTGAACATTTGATATTGCAGCATAGTATATAGTATTTTTTTGTCATCTTCTAATTTTTATTTTTGTAAATGTAGACAGTTTAGGCTCTGAAAAATTTGCTCGTATGGTGGGGACTATCTTTTATTAATATATTGTTTTCAGATTGTATTACTCATTAGTATTATTACTTATATCATCTTAAAATATAATTTAACACTAAATCTAGCTATAACATTACTTATATATTTGTATTTTTATATTATTTTTAATTTATGTGGGATTTTGAATTTTGTAACATACTTCCTCGTATCTAATATTTTGGCTTAGGAAATAGATAATATGATAATCTTTTTAATAAATTTCAAATAGATTTTGATATCATTTTAGTTTAAATTTAAATTACTTTTGTAACAGTAGTTTATAAAGTGATTTTTGTATTTTTTTTATATATTTGTATTTAAAAATTATTAAATTGAAAAGAAAAGATCTATTATCCCATTTTTATGTTCAAAACTCATTATTTTCATATATTTAAATTATCGTTTAGTCATAAGTCTTGATAATATATATTGTGAATTTTAAGTCTAATTCAATCTTACAAAATCGGTTTTGTAAAGTGAGGTTTGCACCCATTTATAAATTATTGAAAGGTTTCGATTCCAACACATCTCCTTATGCTGAAACTGTTCAACTCGTGCATAGGACTATATTGTTTAAGGATGATCTGATAACGGTCCAATAAACCCAACAACCAGGCTAGGATAGGCATAGGTTCTGATACTATCTCAAAAAGTGAAATTTAAGCCTAACTTAATCTTACAAAACTGGCTTGTAAAGTGAGGTTTGCACTCATTTATAAATTATTAAAAAGTCTCATCTCTAATTGATGTGAAATCTCCAACATACATATAGTGTATAATTAGTTATCTTCTTTCAATTTGAGTGTAATCAACTCGTTGAATGCAAACGAAAGGAAAGAAGATGAATGCACAGATGTACTATCAGATATATAATAGCAGCTGATGATTGAGAAGCCATAATGGAAAGAAAAATGCTTTTGATACCGTTTGAACATCAGAAATGAGAAAGACAGAAAGAAAGATATGCAGAAGGTGTAAAACTATATTATTGAAGCTATAAAAAACAAACGAATACGCCAATATATAGGAAAAAGGTAGGAAAAAGGAAGTTGCATGAGATGTATATACATGTATGGATATATATAATTTAACAAAAACATATAATCATTTATAACTAAATAATAATATGAAAGACACAATTATTTGATTACATTTATTTTAAATCTTAGATATTTATATTGTGATTAAATTCAAACTCTATTGCAGAATTAGATATATTGAGTTTAATTTTGATATGCTATTAATGAAATTTTTTGAAAATTATTAACTAATCAGAAATCTTAATTATAATTTTTGAAGTAACTATTACCAAGTTCAATTATACGACAGAGGCTTGATTAAATAAGAAAATTCTTATACACTAAATGCATATTCCTACTATCATAATAATAAATAATTATTTTTAAATTTCATAAAATACAATTAATTTTTAATATATATTTAAAGTTGTTGTTGCATTTATAACAAAACCAACATTAATGTTCAAATAGTGTTTTGATTTACTCTACCTGCCCGCAAGAATATACTTTATAATCAAATTTAAGAAACATAAACTATAAAATTCTGAAAAATTGTAATAATAACATGAAAAATCTTAGTGTTCGAAAGCAGTTACAAAGAATAAAAACTATATGCAACGCTGCTATCACTTTTCTATATTTCTTTATCATGATGTGATTAAAAAGTAATTGTATTTGAAAGATACGTTTATCGCAAGTGACATCTGGATTTAATAAAATTTAATAACGAACTAAGTGTTTTGTTAGTTGGTTTAGTGCGTGTAAGTTGAGTGTGCAGTTTCAAAACGTTTTTTAAAAGGGGCATCCTGCGTGACACAATCATAATATTCCTTTCTACCAGATTTAAAAGGTTAACTGTATGTGCTCACTTCACTTCTTCCATCAACTTTAGAATGGCCAATAAGTGATCATTATTCTTCCTTCTTTTTTTACTGTTGCTACATCTAATCATCTTTATTGTTTTGGTTCGAAAAGTAAAAGAGAAAAAAAGGCAACAAAAGAAAGATAATATGAGAGGAAATTTGGGTACAAAATAAAATGAGTAATTAGTAGGAACAAAAATAAAGAAATTTTTTTTTTACTTGATTGTGTAGAAAAGTAAAAGGAAAAATATGTCAGTAGCGTAATACCCTTGTTCCAAAACCAATTATTGAATAAATATTATAAAATTACTATATGTTTTTAGTTCGCTGAACAAAGTAATAATTTAATTAAAACTTTTCTTTTTGTGTGACGACAAAGAGTATCACATTCACATACTTCCTTATCTCACAAGTAACTCAAATTATATCAAATACTTCAATAACTGTAGTAAACACTTGTTTTCGCAAATCCTTAAAATAAAGTCGACTAAAGGAATTAAATCCGCTATTTTGAATCTCATTACTGAAAGGAAAAAAAAAAAGTCATACATAGTTCAAACCTCATGTCAAATAGCCCATTAAAACTTGAGAAAATGTAGCATTATTGAATATTTATTAATTTTTAGATCCTAACTCCAACTCATTTTCCTTGGGTTTCCGTTGGACCTAAACATCAAAATCAAACAAAGTAGACCCAAGGAGAATAAAGATTTCACTTATTTAAATATACCACACAAAAAAACACACACAATTCTATATTGTGTGTAATGTGATTCTTCTACAGTACAAATTTAATGTGGTGTTGTACAAACTATAAGAATTTATGTAGAGCTACATAATTCTAAATCTTGTGCAATGTGATTTAAGTGACTTAAAACGAAAGTGTTAACTAGTAATAAGTTTGAATAAATTTTTCTATAAATATTTTAAAAAAGAAAAATATAAAAAATTGCATTAATTAAAATTAACTTATCTATAAATTAATTAAAATTAAGTTATCTACAAATTAATTGTTCATTTTCTTTTATTGCTTATTTCAATTTTCAGTAAATTTTTAGGTAGAGTTGTTTTATCTATTGTCCATGTTGTTAATCAAATTTCATTTTGTCCACAAGTAGAACATAGAAAATTGTCCTTTTATTTTGCATTACATGTTTTCCTATTAGGAATAGTCACAAAGATTATTATTGTTGTAATCTTATTTACACAAACTATGTGTTTATTTTGAGACATTCCATTTTGTTCACTTCAAACTCTCATAATCCTATAATGTCTCATTTCATCTATGTTAATTTTTTTTAATTAATGATGATCGTTCTAAATATTATTAAAATTGTGAATATCAATGATGATATTATTATTACTATCGTTTAAGATGTTCCAACGAAGATGATATTGATTATGCAAAAACCTTTAGCTTGCTAAAATGACTACTATTTGTATTTTTATTGTTGTTGCTTATATTAATTACTATAAAATTTTTCATATAGATGTTAAAAGTGTTGTCTCAAATGGTGATACGAGATAGATGTTTACATGATACCTCCTCTAGGTGTGTTTGATAATCTAGAGGAGATAAGTTAAGAAAAGCTCTTTATAGTCTTAAACAAACTTTTTGAACTTGGTTTGAGAAGTTTTTAATAGTTATTACATCTCTTGGGTTTTGTTATGGTGATTGTGACTCTACCTTGTTCGTGAAGACCAATTCTCATATTCATATTATTATCTTTTTATGTGTTGACAACATGATAATTACAAAAGATTATCTACATAACATTGTAGATTGTAGTTAGCAAAATAAGTTGAAATGAAGGATTTAAGTCCTCTTTGTTATTTCCTGAAAATTGAAGTTGCATATTTTTCAAGATGTTATCTTCTATCTTAATCTAAGTATAATATTGTTATTCTAGCACATGCTCATCTTTCTAATACTCACACATCTAATATCCCTATTGACTTCAAAGTTATATACTCCTTCTTCTGATGGTGTCTTTCTATCTCATTTCACTATATGTCATACTATTATTGGTAATCTAGTATGTCTCACTATTACTGTACATGTTGTGAGTTAGAATATTATTTCTCCTATTATAGTGCATCAAGCAACTATTTTTCACATTCTTATATATCTCTGTGGTATTTACTTTCATAGCCTTGTCTTTCCTACATCATCTTCTATAAAGTTTGTGTTTATTCTATTATTGATTTTAGTAACCTTATTGATCATATGTTTATTATAGGTTTTCGTAATGATGACAAAATGGGTCAGTCTGACCCATTTAGCCCATATGGCCCATATAGATTTGAGAAGAAACAACTTAAACATCTTGGCCTACCCCATTTAAGGTTGGGCTAGCAAGCTTGCATGCCAATTTTTTTATTTTATTATTATTATTATTATTATTATTATTATTATTATTATTATTATTATTATTATTATTATTATATAAACACACTCAATCATATAAATATTTTTTAAATTATTTAATTGATTAGTTAATTTCTCTAATTAAGTAAATTCAAACTAGTATTATCTTTACATGTTAAGTTACTTCATTATAATTAATAATTAGAACTTATTTTATAATGGTTAATGCTATAAATTGCAACATTATTTTATATTTGCATTCTAAAAGTAAGTTAATCTTTTAAACTATTTTTTTATTAATTTTGAAAAAAAAAAGTAAACTGAAGAGTCAATCTATCCCACCACATCTAGTGTCGGTTTGGCTAGGCAAGATGGGGTAGAACGAACTGACAGGTTGAAAATACTGACTAGTCCATCAATCTTGACCGATTTTGCCATGTGTTTTGAAAATAACTTTTTATCCTTTTAATAAACAAGATATTGTTTCTCATTTCTCTACTTAAGTTAAATATCATGCCATGATTTGTTTTAATCATTATTAGGATAATTTGATGACTTATTTCTAACATAACTTTTTCTAAATCAACTCCTATATATTACGGTAATACACCTTTTACTTAAATTACTTATAACTTAATTTTTTTTATGAGCTCGCAGAATATATTGAAATTGATTCTTTTTTCATTCATTATAATTTTTACATGCAGTCATTATATTTTATTTCATCTCTTCAAAGTATGTAGATAATTTATCTATACACAAAACCTTACTTTATATGCATTTTATTTTTTTACTAAAAAGCTTTTACTATTTTGTATTAATACTTCGTGAATAGAGAGATTATATATATATATTTAAATCTTTTATTAGAACTAATATAAAAAAATCTCATGTCTCTTTTTATTCATGTGTATTTTCTCAAAAAAAATATTGTTTAGAAAAAATATATTTGAAAAATGAGATCAACTTCATGATTATCATCTAGAAAAATGAATTGCGAACGATTGAACTTCTCCTTTTTCGTTACGATTTGGTTCCCACATAATATCTCATACTCACATTGTAAATGGAACAAAAAATGAAAAAGTAAGAAAGGAAAAAGAAAAAAAAATTATTTAATTTTTGTATATGAAATAAAACTTGTACTTTAAAATTATATGTTTTAAAATAGTAATTACAATATTAATTTATTAAAACACTATTTAAAAATAAGATTACAAATGTTAAGCATTACTTGCATATGTTTCTAAAAATATTTATACTTCTAACAGTTGTGCCAGCCAATAATCTTTTTTAGAAAAAAAAAACTATTAATAATATTTAAAGAACAAAAAGCGTTGGAATCTACTTACTCTAAGACTAGGTAAAATGAGTTAGTCTTAATCTTAATCTTTCATTTTAGTTTAAATTAACTACTCAAATTAATTAAATTATAAGTTTTGTACAAAGTGTCACCAATCTTTTCTCTTCTCTCTTCTTTCTTCATTATTATATATTTAATAATTACTTCAACATAAAAGATAATATTGGGAAAATATTCCTCATCAAAGATCCACATTCCAGGAAAAAAAATCATTTTTACGATCTATATTAATTTTCTTTAAATTATATATTTTAATTAGACAATGCAACATTACATTTATTTTAAAATTTAATTATAATAATATTTCAATTATATATATTTAGATTTACTTATTTATAACATTGAAAATGATAATTCATGTTATATAAAATAATTAAATATCAAACATTGACAATATAATTGATATTTTTTATAATAACTAAATAAGAAAAACTAATGTAATATTATGAATTTATTAAAATTTTAATGTATCTAGTATTTGTTATTTATCTTAATTTTTTAATAATCTAAGTTTTATTCTTTAAAATATTAATTAGTTTTTCATAAATAATTGTATAATAAATAATAAAATATATGGAATAGAAATTAAAATAAATTTAAATAATTGAAATTTAGCTTATTGAAACATGATATTTAAAATATTCAAAAACTAATTAAAATATAAACAAATATTACAGACATTAATAATTATAATAAATTCATATCATCACATTACACTTTTATATTTAATTATTATATATAATATAATTTATAATTTCAATGTTATATATAAGCATATCTAAAAATATAACTAATTATAATAGTATTATAATTACTTTTTTTAAAAAATATATTTTTACTATATTTAATTAAAATATTTATATTTTCTAAAATAAAGTAGTATTTTTTATAAAAAAAATTCTTTGTAGCTTATGGATCTCTCAATAAGATTTTCATAATAGAATCTATTATGTTAAAATAATTATTAAATGTATATTAATGAAAGAGAGTTGAGAGAAGAGTAAGGATTGCTTAGGCATTCTAGAAGAGATGTTAATTATTTTATTCCCTGAGATAGAATTAAGTGCACTTATCATTTAATTAATTAACCTGAATGAAATTTAGAACAAAAAGAAAAGGTTAAGAATAAGAGCAAGTCATTTCACTTACTCAAAGTACATCTCTATTCTAAAAATTCAACTATAGGAAATTAAATAATTTTTTTATAATAATCATTGTTTGAAATAATTGGAGTTCAACATTTTTTTTAAGTTTACATTAATGTGTATGAATCTATATATTTGAGAATATAAATAGATATCAAGACAAAATAATAATCTCTCAAATATAAAAAAAAAAAAA
>Ga0209489_107769_pt1 | contig 15527 bp, 9 predicted proteins | sample SiratrowhiteBW_FD_187527 | JGI IMG/M metagenome (GOLD analysis project Ga0209489, IMG submission 187527) | Root nodule microbial communities of legume samples collected from California, USA - Siratro white BW (SPAdes) (version 2) | ecosystem: Host-associated > Plants > Roots > Nodule | place: USA... | reverse complement strand
ATTAACAATAATAATATTATTATTATAAATGATATTATTATTATTATTATTATTATAAATGATATTATTATTATTTTTATTATAATTATCATAATATTATTGTTGTTATTATCATTATTATGATTATTGTGATTATTATTATTATTAATAGTATTATTATAATTATTATTATAAATATTATTATTATTATTATTATAAGTATTTTTATAAGTATCATTATCATTATTATTTTAATTATAATTATTATTATTATTGTTATTATTAATATGTTAATTATTACTGACGGAATAAATTTGTCATTAACTAGGCAGGCGATTTACTGACGAAATTTATTCGTCGGTAAACTGACTGTCAATTTACCGACAGATAATTTGGTGGTAATTTTTTCATCGGTACATCTGTAGGTAATTATGGACGGATTATGTTCATTGGTAAACCATCGGTAATTTGATCGCAAAATTTTGTCTTTAAAATCCGTCTATAATGACATTTTACCGATAGAAAAAATTTTGTCGGTAATATTCTAAAATCACATGGAATAAGATCAAAATATAAGAAAATAATTAATCAGGTGAATCTCGATGTTTCTTATTAATAATGTTATTGTTAACCAAATTTGCACAAAGAAAGTATCAAAAACAATTTTCACCTTATTATGGACTCTATCTCGGTAGTAGAAAATGTTTAATAAACTTTTGTTTGGATGTCATGTCAAATGGTTTAGAAATGAGAAAAATATATAGATTTTATTATGTCTGCTTTAATGGATTAAAACTTTAATTTAATACATTAATTTTACATACTAGTAAAATTAATTGATCAACTAATTGTTTTAACAGATTAAAATGGAGGAGTCCAAAGCCTTCACTGAGCATAAGTGATTTTAATATATTAAAAACTCGTTTTAACAGTGTTAAAGCAAAATCGCAACAATGCTATGATTTTATCTAAGTGTTTAATCCAATTGTTAGGAAAAAGTTTAATACCCATGATTTTGATTAAGTGCTTAAATACAAAAAACATAAAATATGGTCAATATCATGTTAGATATCTCACATATTTGGTATTTGATGAAGTTAAGCAAAAAGCAAAAGCAGTCATAGTGAAGACAAAGAAGAGATGAAGACTTTGCTTTAATTTATTTTGTGTGTGGAAGTTGATGAGATTAAGTGCAGAGGTTCAAATATCAGTGGAGACACTCAAGAAATCTTAACAAAGTTGATTGGAACTGTTTTAGAAAAACATAATTTGAAAATTCTGACTTTGGTAAAATTAAATCAATTTAACAAATTTTAAATCGATTGATTTGTACCAACTAACAAGTTAACAAGTAACTGATTTTAAATCTGTTTTAAAAACAAACTGGCACAATGTTAAATACACGTGTTCTCTATAGTTTTGAATACACATTCAATATACACCGAATACAGAAAGAGATTTCAAGAGAATATATACAAACTGTTGTGAATTTTTCAAAAAGAAAATCAAGATTTTCTTTCAAAGAGGGTCTTTAATAAAGAAGGTGTTCTTGGGTTGATCTCACTATTTTTGAAAGCTCTTCACTATTCACGTTGTGTTGGAAATAGGGAAGAGTTCTGCAATTTCATCTTTGAACTTGTTTGTTTCAAATTGATTCTAGGAACATCTCAGTTTTACAAAATTCATTCAATTGGGTGTTGGTTGTATTGCTATAGAGAATTATAGCTTTGTTTGTGTGTGTTTGTAGTGTATCTGAATTGAAGAGTGCAAAGGAATTGCATAGTTGTAATTATTGCAAGGTGCAAGAAAGTGTCTTGATTATATAGGTTGTACAATAATTGAGTTTGATTAGTGAATTTTCTTTACTTGTTAGCAAGGAAGATTGGATGTAACCCTTGAGGAAGGGTAAACCAGTATATCTTGCGTGCTTGATCTCTCTCTCTCTCTCTCTCTAATATTGTTTTGTGAATTGATCTACTACATTTTTGTATCTTCTGTATAAAAATAAATTAATTTTTCCTTAATTAAATTGATTTAATTTTCTGTAATCAACATATTTTGTAATGATTTGTAAATATGGGTATTATGCTTATTGAGTTCATTGATATGCTCAGTTGAATTCATCTGATTTCCTTTGTTTCTTATATTTTACAACTAGTAGTCCGTAAAATCAGATTGATTTTGTTAACTACTAGTTCATTCTCAAAAGATTCAATTGATTAGTTATGTATCTCAATTGATTATTTCTATTCTAGTGCTAAATTGAGAAATTCACATTCACTGTCTAGCTTCTTAAACTGATTGATTGAGGTGTGCAACTAACTGAAAATTTGTGTGAAAAATTCTTGGAGTTATTTCAATTAATTGTTTAGTAATTCAATTGATTTATATTTTCTTGATAAGTACTGTGCGTGAAATTTAAATTAACTGTTTCTATCTGAAATCTATTGTTTTTCTGGACAATATTTGACAAAAATTTTTAATAGTTCAATTAACCCCCCTCTTGAACTCAACCTAAAGTGTTTTCACATCGCTTGTAAGATAAATATTTTATTGAACAATATAGATCATGTAAGACACAAGTGTTTCATGTTTCAAACGATACAACAATATGCATTATTCTCTTTATGTCTGATAGGGCATCAATATGCTCAGACGATACACATAATCTAAGCTAACTTATACTTCTTGAATATCTATACATTTATTCTATATTGCATGAAATGTTTGTTACTTTCCTCTACCATAGAGATTCATTCAAATACAAGTCACGTTAGGTGATCTCTCGGATAAAGAGTTAAAGTTATTGTTTTCAACAACAACCTAATATAAGCCCTTTTCTACTATGACTCAACTATCTGCCCTGTACAGGGTGCACTTTTATCATAGTTTGGTGAAAAAGACTACACTACCTATGGAGATAAACATTGCCAGTATTTAGAATGTTACGTAAAGAATAAAGAGAATTTAAAGCTGCGTGAAATGCATTTAATGTATAATCCACTATCAAGCTTGTCATACATAGAAAGGATATTCAAGTGAGCTAAAACTACTCAAATGGTTTTGCAACAACTATATTCCTCTAGTGTTTATATAAAGTTATCCTTTAAGAATAAGAGCAAGCTAAAGGACATTACACTGCGTTTAAACATTGTCTAGACTTTTGTGCCTCACAAAGCTTCATAGAGGACACTATGAGTGTTCATCTAGCAAACTAGGAGAGAGTGCTTAAACCTTGTAATTGTCAAAAGACACAATCACTCCCTAGTTGGCAAAACTCATGATATGATGATCATATCCCACAAAACCTTCCTATCTTAACCATGAGTAGTTATTTGGCAAAGAATACACATTAAGCCAGAAATGTCTTGTGGAAAGAATACTCAACTGGTTAGGCAAGAGTGAGTACAATCCCAAAGAATACTCATTGAGCTAAGAGTGACTTGTAGAAAGAGTACTTGATTGATCTAAGAGTGGCTTACTAAAATAATACTCGGTGGAGCCAGAAGTGGCTTGTTGAAAGAATACTTAGTTGAGTCAAAAGTGTGACTTGTTGAAACAATACTCAAGTAGCATTTCAATTCTAGCTTAGTTATTTGTCCTATTCAGTGTGCACTTTTATCGTAAGATGGTGCAAAAGGCTATTCTACATAGAAAGATGAGTACTGCCAACGATTAAGGTTGTTGCATAAAGAAGAAGTGTATTTAAAGTTGCATGAAGTACATTTAATGCAATGTTGACATTCAGGCTTGTCAAACATAGAAGGGACATGCAAGAAAAGTTAAAGCTACTTAATGGTCTGAAACAATCTTCTACAACAACTATCTTCTTCTAGCAACTATATAAAATATCTTATCAAGAAGAAGAAACAATCATAGAGGTTACACCATGCCAAAACACTATATAGAGTTTTTAAGCCTAAAAAAGTTTCATGGAGAACATTATGAGTGTTTATCTATCTAACTAAGAGAGACTACTTAACGATTGTATTCATCGAAAGACATAATCCCTCCCTAAAGAGCTAAATCAATATTTGTACTAGGAGAGAACACCCAAACCTTGTATCCATCATAAAACGCAAACACTCCTTAGTAAACAGATCACATGATCTATTGACCATACAAACACTCAATCTCCATACCACAACCAGGAGTGGTTGTTTGGCTTATGATACTCGTTAAATCAGGAGGGTGATGGTCTAAGGAGCTTGATTTGTACTTGGTACAATACAATTATTTAAATTTCAAGTACAAATATTTAAACTTCAAGAACATGTGCAATGAACAAAGCTTTAATTCGTTTTCATTAAACTAATTTTGTCTAACCTTAATTGAATTATTTCAAAACAATATAAGGAAAACAACAATGTTAACAAATAGACTAATATTAAAAGTGCATAAATACTGTGTCTAATGTTTTAGAAAAAGCTTGGTACTAATATAATCATTATTTGTTGTACCACTCGGTCAGGGGCGACTACTAATCGCCCATGATCAACGTCTCCTATACTACTCGGACAAGGGCGACTACTAATCGCCCATGATCAATATCTCCCATGCTGAAAAGTTAATAAGCTAGTTGAAGTGTACACGCAACCATCACCAACTCAGCCTGCCAAAAGCTGACATAACGTGTAAGTAAAGTTAAGATCGAACCCTATAAATAAGTGAATGGTGAAGGTCAAAGGTACGTAAGATAAAATAAAAAACATTACTTAACTCTGATAAACAGGTACTGACTTGAGCGTCGGAATGTAATCGCAGGTATCCTCCCCCTTTGGGGTCTTGTCAAACAGTTGTCGGATGCGATTGAGGACTTAGCTGGAGGAGTGAAGATTCAAAATGAAAGCTTAAGGGAATTGTCGGGAATACCATTTCTGACTTAAGCGTTGCCATCCAAGGGTCGCACAAACCTATGCAAGAACATTTGTCAAAGTTAAATTGTGATTTATTTGTTCTCGCAATCAAAGATTAATAGTTTTGGGAGCATTTTAAATATTTCCAGTAAAAGGTTCTCACGTTATCTTTAAAGCTATATTTTTGGGGGAAATTTGAGATTTATGGTTAATAGCTTTGATTGATAGATTGAATATCAAATTAAAGGATCTTTCTGTATATAATCATGATCATTTGTATGAATGCTTTAGGAAACAATATAAATCTGTTCCAAATGTTAGTTTGTAGTTCGCTGCATAAAGTTTTCGAAACTATTTTTAAGTGATTTTATTCAATTACTTCTAAATCATATATGTTTTAAATGCTTAAGAATTTTCAAAATCAGTAGTTAATTTATAGAATCTATTTGAATTTATTCAAACCAATTAATTAACTAACGTCATGCAGAATATTAGTTTTTGCTGTCAGCGTGATTTTTTTTTTTTTTTCTGCACAAGGAAAGTTTTTGTCGAGTGGTTCACGTTTCTGTCTATAAAAAATTGCTCTCAGTAATTAGTTGCGGACACACTTATTTCGAATCAATTTGATCAAATCTAATTGTGCTAATACTTGCATATACACTGTTCAAAATTCTGATATATATATATATATATATATATATATATATATATATATATATATATATATATATATATATATATATATCATTTGATAATTTTTCACTGAAGCTGTCAAATAAATTTGCTGTTTTGCTGTCATTGAGAACAGTTTCTGCATAAAGAAAGTTTTCAAAAATTCATATGCTCTATCAATTGCTGCGTGATCATATTTGTCTGATTACTCAAAGATTTTTGAATTCATTGTTTGATTGCGTGAACTTTTTCGTAAACAGGTTATTTCAATTAATCAAATTTACAGTCTGTTAATTCAAATGCTTAAGGAAGGTTCTTTTTCAATATTAAATACTGTGCATTCAGGTTTTTATCTTATTGCTTACTTAAATGCTTTGCAAAATGAAATCAAATTAACATATTCTGAAATTAATTGAGACCTTTGTGCTTGTTGCTCAACGTTTAACATGGTTACAATTATAGAAGGTTTTATTTCAAATTGTTGGATGATTCATTTCTTAAAGAATTTATGTGATTAATCTTGGTCAAATCAATGTGTTGCGACTTTGAGATATTCTCAAATGCAGACTAAGCCATTACTGCATCACATAAATAACAAAGCAGAATTTTCCTATTGAAGCATGCAACGTTTAGACAATTAAGCTTCATCTTTGAAGCCTCAAAAGTTGTCTTTCTAAACAAAGTTAATTTAATAATATTTTTTTTTATTATATTTTGGATCTAATTTTTATAATAAAATTAACTCTTTATGTTTGAACCTGCTTATATCTTTATTTTATTACGTTTTTGTTAATATTTGATTGCTTAAATCTCAGAATGAGAAGTTAAACTAATTCCTCTTATTTTATATAAAAAGTGAACATGAAGTATTGAATTTAGAGGAACAGGATTGGAACCCATAGAGGAGGATGTAAAAGAGGAAGTTAACACAGGGCAGCTGAGCCTGACCCTAGAAGAACTGATCCGAGTCATGTAAAATTCGAGAACAAAAATAAGATGTCGTGTCAGGCGCCACTGGAGTTGAGTTGGACGCTAGTTGGGTCATGGACCTCTACAGGAAAGTTGAGCTTGACACAACTCAAGTTGGACCGGACACGAACGATATTGATCGCAGTCGTTTCACGAGCAAATTAAAAGAATTTCAGTGTTGACCGCCTAACGTAGTGCTAGATCGTCTAACACCAAAGAGAAGATAATATAGATAAAGAAAAGTTAACTCTAAGTTGTCTACCAACGAATTCAATAGTAAATTCAACAAATCAATGTTCACAACTTATATACAACAAGAAAAATTAGTAATAACAATAATAGAAATAGGAAGGTTTTGAGGATTGTGGTGTAAGTATATAAGAAATTGATTAAGAATAAGCGAATTAACCAAGGAAAATAATTGAATTCTCAACAAGCGATAAAAACAAATACTTTTCTAAAAGCAGATTTCAAAAATACCAACAATATAACACAACTGTTACAAAGAATGTAAAGAACAAAACTTTATTAAATAGAAACCTTAGAATTCATTGTGAACTCACAAGAGAATGAATTCGAAGAAGTTTAGCCTTTCATGAGGATGACTAAAACACAAGAATTGCAAAAGAAAGTAAAACTAGAGTTTATGCCATCCAGCATGTGTTTTTCATGCCTTCTCCAGCCCGTATTTATAATCTCCCTTTCTTCACAAAATTAACTCATATTTAATTCTCAGATATTTTCCTTGCAATTATCATATGTTTTCTTATGTGCCAAAGGTTAATTTTGTAAATATCTTCTTTCCAATAAATCCATAGATTTTCATTCTCCCAAAATCTTTTAGATATTTTGTTTCCAAATTCTATTTTAGATACCAATTTACAATAATTAAATCTACTGCAAAAGATATTGCAAAATATTTAAAGGAGATTTGCTCTAAATCAAGTAAGAATTGCAAAGGATGATCTTTGTAGAAAATCAGAAGAATATCTTCGCAAAATATTTTATTAGATTTGCAATCCATAAAATCACTATAAATAATTAGAAACCATAAAAGTAAGAGAATGTGCTTAAAATCCAAGTTTAAATAATAATCTCAATTAAAGTTCAATTAATCTTAATTGGGTAAGTTTTATTTAAAACAATGGATTATTCTCAATTAAAGTCTAAGAAACACAAAAAAATTGTGTATGTGGTGACATTTTTTTTTTGTATACACTTTCGATTAGAAATGTCACTTTATACATGTGCGGTGTTTCCGTGTAACGCCATAGATCTGGTCACCAGAATATATAAAATGACGTTTTTGCGCAAAATGCTGCAACATGCGCCATATAACGACTTTTATAAAGCAATGTTTTTTTACATGTAAATAATGTTAATTGAATTGTCATTATTATTTTTATTGCCAACAACTATAAATGATACCTTTGAATGCCATTATGAACGTTTTAATACGATGCTTATTATGGTCATATTATAATTAATGGTGAATGATAATACGTTAGTTCAAACTGTCATAATTTTAATATTAAAGAAAAAATATATATGCATTATTTTATAACTATATATCCAGCTGTAATATATCCAGTAGTTATATCAGTAGTATTTCATAATTTATCAGATTTCATAATTATATATGTCACATACATATCCAATAGAACAAAACTAAAATAACACAAATTTTAGTAATAATAAAATATAAAATTAAAATAATTCATAATGCAACATATTATATGTTCTAACACAGTTCACAAAATTTTTTACCCCAATGTTTGAAGCTTCATCATTGACATAGGTGCCATTTTTTCTCTTATGAGTGATCTTCCACATTTCAGCTCTCCCAATATTCCTACCAGTCTCAATTTTCTATATGTTCCAACAAAGATTATGTAATAAATTTCAAAAGTTAATGTATATATTGAAATTTGAAATTCAGAATTGAATGTACAAATATACCAAATCATCCCTTCTTCTTGATAAAGACATAGCACCACCAGTGTGAGGAATAGTTTGCTTCTTCCTTATATCTCTATTTCTATTACACAGGGTCTAAAAAATGAAAAAGTGATTGTCTTTTTTTTCTGCAATTTGTTTTTAAATATTATACACACCATTTAATATTTTTTTAACAAGTTGTTATAGAACAAATGGATGTCATTAAGTTTGCCTTGAAGTTGTTTTGCCAAAGTTCTAGTGCAAAAGTCAATATGGTCTCTAAATCTACAATCCTAATTGGGCTTTTTATAAGTCTTCCTCTCACAGACCTAAACAACCTAACGCAACATTTTACCTATTTTTCTACATAGGCGCTACCCATAGTTATCGTATTTTTATTCTATTCATAGTTATCATATTTTTATTCAATCCAAACCCAAACAGAGCCGAACTATAAACTGTAAATCGTTGAATAGATCCAAACAGAGCCGAGCGATTACTCTTTAGATCAGTAGTGAACATACCTCTGTTTTCTCCCCAAAAACCTTCAAAATCGTTCAATAGCAATAATCATGTAACTTCTTCAACTTATCCCCAAATATATGCAATGAAATTATACAAATTGGTTAGATGCAGTCCAAAAATCATGGATTTTGAACAAAATAAAAAATGAAAACGAAATACCCTTAACAATAATAAAACTCTTTCCTTTTGCCGTCGTTAGGGTTCATTAATTCTCTCCAATCGCCGAGGGAGTAATCAGTTAGGGATTGAGCAATACGAACTATAAATTGTTAGGGTTACGGTTTAGGAACAAAAGGTTTGGGGATTTTTAGTGTTTTGAGTGATTCATTGTTTCGAGTTTGGGAATGAAAGGTAATGAGGGAAGAACAAAAGGTTTATGGGAAGGTTTCAAGTTTATAGGTGCGGTTTATGGGAAGAACAAAAGTGTTTGTGGGAAGAACGAAAGTGTCTATGGAAAAACGAGTATTTACACTTTGGAGTGAGAGTGTGGAGGGAAAAGCCTTTTCATTAAAGTGTCGACGAAAAAAAGTGGTACCCTTTACAAAGTGGCGGTTGTAAATATCATTTTTTGAACTTAAAATGTGGCGCTCATTAAAGTATCGACTTATATAATATAATATCACATTTTTTTGAAATGTCGTACTAAAAACGCCACCACATACACGTTTTTTTGTAGCGAAAGTCAAGGTTAAACGCTATAAGTGTGAAGAAAAATATACTCATCAAAATACCCCCACACTTATCCTTTTGCATTTCTGGGCAAAACACTAGTGATCAAAAGAAAGGAGAATAAACAAAAAGAAGATTTATAGCAGTTCAATTGTACACTCAATAAATATACAAGAGCTAGCAAAATACAACCTTCCAAAAGTTAAGGAATCAAGAAAAGTGTGAATGGAAAACTCTCTATCTCAGTAAACAAGAAGGTAATTTTAAATTAAATGGATGAAATAAGAATGATAAAATATTCCCAAAATAAGTCTCCAACTCTCCTGTGCTTTAGGTTTGTATATGCACTCAGCACTCATGCAAGCAAACACTACCATAGGCTTAGCAAAACTTTAATACCCACAACAATTGAATAACATGGACACAAATGTCAAGAGGAGTTTGTAAGGGATGTAATGGGGCCAAGGTAAAGGTAGGTAAAATGAGAGTGAAGAAATAGGGCTTAAATCCATAGAAAAACAAAGGAGTAATGGGGAATAAATCAGAAACAAATGTAAGTAGAGAGCATCTTCAAATTACAATCAACTCCTCTTTTTATTTTAGGACTTCATCTTTTTCTATTTCTTTTTTCATGCAGTAGATGAATAACATGTTTCTTCTTTTATTTCTTTTTTGTTTTTTCTTTTGTCATTCAAATGAGGAGATAAACTGATAAATTACACCCCACACTTATTCAAGAACCTATTCCCAAAATGATTCCAAAACTCTTTTATCTTCTAAGGTAGGGACAAAAATGTTTCTTTAAGGCTTGTAATGAGGGTTAAAAACAAGAAAAAGCTACAGGCTCAAAGGGTTTAACAAGTGATTTATCATAAGGGTAGACTAATATGGCTAAGTGACTTATTTAAACAAAGAACACATCAATTTATGCATGTAAACATAGTTGCAGAATAGATAATCAAGTTAAGTTCTAGAGTATAAGCAAAAATGAATGAAAATATGCTAGAAAGAACATTAGACAAACATTTAGATGGTCTATAAAAAAAAGGCTCAAAATCTCACTAAAGACAAAAGATTCAACCCAATAATTTCAAAACCAACTTATTTAGTAATTTATAGAGAATTCAAACAACACCAATCAATAATCCAATTTTTTTAAAGAATTATGAAAATGCCAACCACTAGATGCTCTTATAAATATATTGAAAATTTGTAGAAAATATTTTCATTCTGCAGTATTTTTTTTTTAATTAGAACAATATTTATTTAATTTTAAAGAAAAGATGTTAAAAGTTCACGAAGTAAACTCCCAAGAAGTAGAGACGTGTTACAATTGGACATTCTTAAGTACCAAGTCTTTCCTAGCTAGAGCCTTTCCTAGATCACTTTCACAATTTTTTTCTTAAAATATTTGAGAAACAAAACTAAAGTTAAAAACAAAATTGAAATTAAAACATGAAGGTAAAAACAAAACAAGAAAGAAAAATAGTTCCTAAACATAAATCTCCTCCCCCACACTTAAAGCATACATTGTCCTCAATGTAAAAACAGACAAATAAACATGTAAGATAAAAGTACGAAAAGAAAAACTCCCTCGTCAAGCTTGAAGGAAAAGAAAAACTGTAGCTACTCTTCTCAACCATCTCTTTTACAGTAATAACCAAGGTCCTTTATGTAGTGTGACACATGGATTACTCTCATGCTCATTGGAAGGTCTAACCAAGGCATACAGAACCTTGGTGAAATATTGAGGACACCGATTTGTGTGGAACCTAAGTGCAGCAAGGTGAGAATGGAAAGTTTTAGGAGGGTGAATGTGGTGGAAAAAATGCTCCCATGAATAACTTACTTGGTAGAAAGAGGAGTGGTGAGGGAGTGGTAAGGGACCATCTATGGGTGGCAACGGGTATTGGAAGGATTGATTAGATGGTCTAAATATGGTAGATAATGGAACAGGTGTTACCTCATGAGGTGGTGGTGGTTGTGCAGGAGGACATCTACAAAACCTTAAAGATGAGAAAATAGTGATATCCTCTTCTAAATGTCATCATTTACATGGATCACAAGGAGCCTATACTCCTCCTCCAATGAAATATGTTGCACCGTATAAACTAAAATAGAGTTTTCAGTGGTATTTGTGTAATATGGCTCTGTTGGTAGTTCCATTCTAAACCTTGTTTTAAAATCTTCACAATGAATGGTTAAGAACTAACTTATCTCAGCGTATTTGTTACAAATAGATAGACCACAACATAAATCACATTAAAATCACTCTTAGAATTAATTAAAACAGGGATTAACAATGGTTCCAACTCCTTCACTAGTGGTTGGACAGATGACACTAGTTTAGAAATTTCAATAACATGCAAATCAATTGGGTTAGCTTTAAGAATAGTTGTTATGGTTTCATTTTTGAATTCTAGTTCGTTAGTCAAACCTGGTGTAGTATTACTAGTGTCTACATCATAAGTTATATATTTGTCTATCTCTAGACATATTTGGCAGATAGACGAACCAGTACATGAATTATCAACACTGGATAACTTAGAAAAATCAAAATCTTCAGATAAATCATCATTTTCAAAACCAGCGTGTCAATGAAGAAAACAGAGGTTTGGGCTAGTTGTTTTATGGTGTTTGGTATGTTGAATTGCATTAGATGGTCACCAAATTCCATGTCAGTTTAATAGCGTGAACATCAATCTTGGTTCGAGTTGTCTTTAAAAATGATTTGCCCAAAATGGTGGTGCTGCACTAGAGTGGGAATATCCTCCTCCATGTTTAGGATGTAAAATCTATACACTACAAAAAAAAACTGGATTTATCTACGGCCAAAATTCGTAGGTAATGACCAAAATCAGTGGATAATCAAACATTACTCACGGATTATCGACGGGTTAAAATCCGTAGTAATAAGGTCGTAGGTAAATTTTTCACCAACTTTGATCAATGGGTAATTTTTCCACAGAATTTTTTTCGTGGATATAAGTTTATATTACCCACTAACCTTTGAATGTTAAAGGAAGCCTTTTACCACTGCGTCAGACAAGCAATATAATAATATTGTGATTATTATTATTCTTATTATGATTGTTAATATTAATAATAATAATAATATTATTATTATTATCATTAATAATATTTTTATTATTCTTATTATTATGATTTTTATTAAAAACGATAATAATAATAATAATAATAATAATAATAATAATATTAACAATATTATAAATAATATCAATAATAATATTAATAATATTGATAAAAATAATATTAATAAGATTCATAATAACAATAATAAATTAATAAAATTTAAAATACTAATAGTATTAATAATATTAATACGGGTAATAAAAATAACATTAATAATAATAATATTAGAATTAAGAATGTTAATGTTAACATTAATAATAATAACATTATTGATAATATTATTATTAACTATTATAATAATAATAATAATAATATCACAAATATTTTTACTATAACTGAAAATAAATAAAAAAAATATTAATAATATTAAAACTACTTTTCATATAAATATAAATAATGTTGATAATAATATAGTAATATTAAAAATATTATTAATGTAAATATAAATAATATGAATAGAAGTATTAATAATATTTCATATATTAAAAAACATATAATAATAATGTTAATATAAATAATAATAATAATAATGTTATCAATAACATTAATAATATTTTTTTGTATAAATATTAATAATATGAAAAACTTTAAAAATATTAAAAACAAAAATATAATACCGATAATAATAATAATTATAATTTTAATAATATTATAACTAACAATATTAGAAATAATAATAAAAACAATAATATTAGCAATAATATTAATAATATTAATAATATTAATAATATTATTAATATTATTAATATTAATAATAATAATGAAAATATTATTAATAATACTAATGATAATAATAATAATAATAATACAAATTTAATAATAATAATAATAATAATAGTAATAAAAGTGTTAAAAATACCAATAATATTTGTTATAATATTAATATTGTTAATAATATTCACCTTTACTAATGTTATTATTAATAAATCAATATAAACATCATTAATAAGAGATAATAGTAGTTTTATCCATAAATATAAGTTTCTAAGTATTACCCACGGACATAGGTCCGTAAGTATTACCCACGGACATAGGTTTGTAGATATTTACCTACGGAAATAGTTCGTGGGTAATACGTATAGACCAATATTCGTGGGTAATAATAATAATAATAATAATAATCACAATATGAGCACAAAGTTTCTTTGGTACGGTGGTTATATGTTCTAAATCTATTTAAAGAACCTAGATTTGATTCCTTCTCACAACAAATTACGTTAATAATAATGGTAATAATAATAAAATTAAAAATAATAAATGATAATAATTATATATGAATTTCTGTTGTAGGTATAAATACAATTTTTTTAGTGTTAAAAATTGTGATCTAAAAAGAAGGCAATACTGAAAAAAGTGTGGCGTAAACATTAACAAATTGTTGCCTATTGTATCATCTTAAGGCAAATATTTTGGAAAAACTATAGCCTTAGAGCAAAGCTCACAACATCATATTCCACGACTTGAAAATCATAGCTAAATTGTGGCCTAAAGTTTGCTCCACAATTTTTTGATATTAGGCTACACTTTTTGGTTATTGCCTAAAGTAAAAAAAAAAATGTTGTAGTGTATTAATTAGACAATATTTACAAAAAATTTTTAAATTTGATAAAAATAATAATTGAGCACTCTCTTCTTATCTTTATTTTCTTATTTTCACACCTTAGATGATCAATGTTAGAACTTTGTCTAAAGTTCATGATTCAAATCGAAGGTAACTTCTTCTACTATGACATTCAAAAAGATGTGTATGGTGAACCCTTAATTTCTATTGTATCTCTACTTCTGCTGACAATCAAAGCATACAAATCTTGATGTATAGTAGGAGGTATAAAAAAATCGCTCTTGTTAAGTGTTCTTAGTTCAACTTTGTGACTATTGGATGATTCTTCATATTGATTATGTGTCCTGTGTTAAACACTTGTATTTCACATCTAATAATTTGTCTTGCATTTTGAATTACTTCTTTTGCTTCATGAGAACCATCTAGTCTTGTAATACCTTATCTAGTAAAATATTTGCAGCTAAGATGAGACTTTTCTAGTCTTTAATACTTGTTTCTAATGTCCTCATATAATCTTTGTAAAGCTTTAAATAGGATATATCTATTATTCAGATTGATTCATAACAATAAACATATGTTTATTTTTGAAAGCACATGCTCCTTTGTATTTGTTAGCACCAGTGGACTGATGCAGTGATTTGATGAATTCAACCAAGTGAAGATGCTCTAGATCATGTGATGGATGGGTGAAGACCTCTTGAAGTTTGAAGAATTGAATCTAGGATCTAGAAATGTGTTGGGAGTAAGTTTGAAGTTCGAATTGGTGAGGGTTATGATCTCAATCGAAGAAGGGCTCTTTAATAATTTTTCTAAACAAATAAAACATTTAAAAAATTGATAAAAGCAAAAACTGTTTTTTTAAATAACGGTTATAACTAACTGAGAAAAATCTAGTCGACTAAACTGTGATTCAGTCGACTGAAACCGTTATGACAGTTGGTCTATAAATACTTGGCGCGCGAATTTTTAAAATGATTATTACAGAGTAAGAATTGTGAGAAGATTTCTGAAAAGAGAGAAAAGCAAAAGCGATCTACAGTTTTTCATCAAGAAACGAATCAAGCTACACGTTTTACTTCAAGAACTGATTTCTTGAACAAAAGAAGAGGAGCCATCTGCTGACTGAGATCATTGCGCTACTGATTTGATATTCTGACTAAGCACTCTATCCCTATTCTCTTATATTCGTGTATTCTGCTATATAG
>Ga0209489_107764_pt1 | contig 15537 bp, 8 predicted proteins | sample SiratrowhiteBW_FD_187527 | JGI IMG/M metagenome (GOLD analysis project Ga0209489, IMG submission 187527) | Root nodule microbial communities of legume samples collected from California, USA - Siratro white BW (SPAdes) (version 2) | ecosystem: Host-associated > Plants > Roots > Nodule | place: USA... | reverse complement strand
CTTGCTTTAAACCATAAAGAGCTTTCTTAAGTTTGTAGACATGCCTAGGTAGCTTGTGGTCTTCAAAACCAGGTGGTTGAGTGACATACACTTCTTCATTAATAAAACCATTTAAGAATGCACTCTTCACATCCATTTGAAATAGCTTGAATCCACTAAGACAAGCATAGGCCAGCAGCAGCCTCACAGCTTCAATTCTTGCAACTGGCGCATACGTTTCATCATAGTCAATGCCTTCTTCTTGATTGTAACCTTTGACCACTAGTCTTGTTTTATTTTTCACTATGATGCCTTGCTCGTCCATCTTATTTCTGAACACCCATTTTGTACCTATCACATTCATCTCACTGGTTCTTGGAACCAAGCTCCACACATCATTTCTTGTAAATTGATTAAGTTCCTCTTGCATAACACTAATCCAATTGTTATCATTCAATGCTTCTTGGATTGACTTAGGCTCAATCTGTGAAACAAAAGCCATGTGTTCGCACAAAAAATTCAGTGAACTTCTGGTTGAGACGCCCCTGTGAATTTCTCCAATCACATTATCCAAGGATAGATCTCTTAGAACTCTCTACTCCAGAGGCAAATCGATTTGATGCTCGAATAAATCGATTTCTTTTTCTGCAGTACCCAGTTTTTCAGTTCTGTTTTCGTTCTGTTCAACTGCAATTTCCTTTAAACCTTGCAATCTTTCAGCTTCCTCATCATTTGCACTGTTTTGAGACTTATCCTACACCTTTTGGTTAGTCTCATCAAAAGTAATAGGCACAGTTTCCTCAATCAACATGGTTCTCTTGTTGTATCCTCTATATGCATGACTATGTGATAAGAAGATGCCTTCATCTGCCTTTGAATCAAACTTGCCTAGATTATTTTTCCCATTATTCAGAATAAAGCACTTGCAGCCAAAAACTCTAAAGTGAGAGATATTAGGTTTTCTCCCTTTGAAAAGTTCATAACGGGTTTTTCGAAATTTCATTTAATCTTTTTTTTTTAAGAAAAAATTTATATTTGTGTATTGTAAAAATTTTTTAAAACTGTTAATTAAATGTTTTTTTTTTTTGAAAATGTTATATATATTTTTTAATTATTTTAAATCTAATATTTTTATTTTTAAAAGTTTATGCTTATAAGAAAGGCTTTTTTTTATTCTTTTCCTAATTTACTTTTATTTTGTTATTAGAAAAAAAACATATACAACATAAAAACAGGAAGATTAATAAAAAAAATAAACAATGAAACCTAATACCCTACACAGTGGCAGAAATGATTATAATCGGATGCTTGAGTTACTTTGTTTCTGGAATGATTATTTTGGTTTTGTTCTTTATAGATGATTATTTTGGTTTTGTTCTTTACGGTGGCTATTTGGTTTCGTGAGGAATAATGGTTGTTGATGTTAGGCTTTTTAAATTGGGAACAGGGTCTTCTTTGCCTTAGGGTTCTGTTTCTAGATTGGTTGCTTGGGTGGATTTCTATTTCTGAATAGTTTATATTTTGGTACAAGGTTTGGAATTTTCAAAATGGGGACTTCCGCTATCCTATGGAGTTGGGATTATTAATTTTCTGGAATTGAATTTGCTACTGATTCTAGACCGGCTTTTGTTTAACTAGTCCTGTTTTTTCAAAAAGGCTGTTTGGTGTTCTTTTGAGTGAGTCTTTGGATTCACTGAGTTATGAGGATTTTTGTGGGTTTTGAGTTTAGGGATTTTTTATTCTGGCTTGGGGTTTTGTGTTTGTTTTTTGTCTCTGGGTTAATGATATATAATGTTACTATATTTTTATTATTGAAATTTACTGACCGTGCTAGCCGCAGCCAGATCTGTCAGATGAACAATACTAGTTGTGTAAAAAAATGCAGTAATTATAATCTCAGGATCGGTGTGGTAACAAGAACCATATCAAACACCTACATGATCGTGCCAGTAGCAGCCATCATCTCGTAGATATAATAATTTATTGTGATCATTAAAATTAATCTAACAATGTTTGCAAACTAATTACTCATTGATACTGATGCAGTGTACAGATTAAACAAAACACAACAAATACAGATGAAAACATATAACAGAGCAGAACCAGGACAAAATTAAAAGAAGAACACTAACCCGTTGAAGACTCCCAATTTAGCCTCTTCTTTTCCTTTTTTTGGTTTCTATTGGACTCTTAGATTTTTTTCAACAGAATCAAATAATATGTTTCAATATTTTTCTTCCCCAATATCTTTTTCTCTCTAAATTTCTAAGTATCTATATATATTATATGTATTCTCTATATCTCTCAATTTCTGTCTCCCCTCTTGAAAATAAAATCAGTTCTTTATAATTTTTTCTGTTAATCCCTTCATCTCCCTCTATAATACTCTCAATCATGATTCTTAATTAAGAATCAATCATTCCATCCTCTTGTATTAACTACTTTTGGTTGGTTTAAGAGTGTGTGGTTACATTTCAGGAAGAAAAGGCATAAGGCAATAAAAAAAATGAATAGTCACTGAACATGAATAGCCACTGAACGTATGAATGTAGAAAGGCTATGGGAGTTAAATGTCAAAAACATAATTACTAGTTAAATGTCAAAATCATGATTACTAGTTAAATGTCAAAAGCATGATTACTAGTTAAATGTCAAAAGCATGATTGTTAGTTAAATGTTAAAAGCATGATTACTGATTGTGATAAGTGTGAGAAGGCAAAAAGGTGAAAATTTAATTATGAGAAATAAAATTTGTCAGACACTAATTAAAGAATTAAAAGGCACTAAAGTTACATAGGGACTGACAATGTATTTCTGTAAACCTTAGGGCTTATGTGGCAAACACAATTAATAGATAAAGGAGGTGTAAACAGTAACTTTTTTATTTATTTCTAATAACCTCTTAGTAAATTAGGCTTCAGAAAACATCTTTCTATTCAATTGGGCTCACTTAATTTTTCTATTCAATTTATTTTAAGACAGACCCAACACCTTTTTTTTTTATTTTATCATTTTTTTACAAATTTCATTTTATCTTATTTTTATTATTATTTAATCAAACTTTACTTATAAAGTCAAAGGTCTTTTTATTATTTATTCTAAATGGCAAAGAAACTAAATGACACATGTTAAAAAGTTTTAATTTCTTATTTTTATTCTTTTATTTTATTTTTTTTATTTTTTATATTTGCGAAAATAATTTTTATTTGTCCGGACGAAATTGGGTGTTGACAAATATTAATAATAATAATAATAATAATTGTAATTGTATTAATAAGTATAATGATAATCGTAATATGATTGAAAAGCTTATCTGGTTTAATGGTTGTGGGTTTTGTCCAATTGCTGGGTTGTTGGGAGGTCCTAGGTTCGAGTCTCCCTTGGTGTAGTTTGTCCAACACTTTTAGATTCTGCGTCAGCCTGGCCCACGCTATTTGCGTCCAATTCGTGGCCAATGCTAATTTCATGTTGCTTCCAAGGTTTTAGCGTCAGTTGATATTTTTTGTAGTGATTTCTCGAGATATTTTCTTACGAAGTTTTGTTATAGCATCTATAATGGCCTCCGGTTTAGGTGGACAGCCCGACAAATATACATCTACAGGAATTAACTTATCTACGCCTCAAACAGTACTATATGAATCGGTACTAAACATCACCCCGTAATTGTACAGGCTCCCATAGCAATAACATATTTAGGTTCGGGCATTTGTTCATATAATCGAACTAAAGAAGGAGCCATTTTCATAGTTACAGTACCCGCTGTTAAAATGAGGTTCGCCTGCCTAGGACTCGATTGTGGTACTAGTCCATAGCGATCAAAATCGAATCGTGATCCTACTAATGAAGCAAATTCAATGAAGCAACAACTGGTACCATAAAGAAGCGGCCATAAACTGGATAATCTTGATCAATTTGAACCACCACTTTGCAAACCGCCGCTTTGTCGACTCATATAACGTGGGCTTTTGTGTATTTACGCGGGCTTTTCACCCACGCTAAAACTGATATTTTTTGTAGTGATTACAGCAATTCATTCATCGAGGCTTTGTTTTTTATGTATTGCATGACTGCCATTTGTATCCAAGAACCATGAATCAGTTTCTGTCATTACTGCATTAGTCAAATCCTTTGCTTTGGTTTTTGAAAAAAGAAAAATTGGTTGAACCTAGAAAAGGACCATTTTTCTTAATTATTTTCACGAAAACGCACAAATATGTCTCTGGAACAGCAATGCATTCATGCTTTCTTGCATGCCAGTTTGTCATATTGGAAAGCTGGACATCAGAAGAAGCCATAAAACAGCAGTGCATAGTTGGATTCCCTATGTTATATTAATGCTTCAATTAATTTCCCTATGTCAATGTTGTTGAAAAAATAACTATTTCAATTAATATATAATATCAACTATTATTCACTTTAATCTTTTAATTTACATTTTTTCTACTTGTTATGACTTAAATCACGTCTATATATATATATTATATTGTTATTAATATATTAATCAAATATACAAATATTATTGTAGACAAAAGTCAAGATTTGTCCCTTAAAAAATTAAGTTGATTCTCCAATAAAAGTAAGGTCTTAAAGTACAGTGGAAGTTGTTTGCAACATATCTAAACCAGTTGAGAGAAAATAGATTGTAGACATATGAGTTCTCCCAACCAACTTCTAAACCACAGAATTATACAAGCTCACCACCTTCAGCATCAGATTAATATTGAAAGAGAATGTGTTGTCAGATGATGTTTAAAGAAAGATTGACGTGAAAATTTACATTCCAACATTAGCTTATACATACCAGGGACTCACCTTGTTAAACGTGAATTCAAATTAATTACATTGTGTTATTAGTACATCAAAATACATTCATTATTTAATAATTTTTCTTGATGTTTATTCATGCAGAATGTTATTTCACGTAATTTGATTCATAACTATATGCACAATCACATATATTAGATAAATATCATGATTAATTAAAGCTAACCATAAACGATTTTATAATTATTTTGATGCAAACATGTGACTAGTGACCTGTTCTCACAATTTTATGCAATATATTTTAAAACATGAAATTTTAAGTTTCATATTTCTTACAATATGTTTTCCTCCTTTCACAAAAAATTTTCAGAACCACAAGCACAGTCCACATTAGTCATATGGTTGAACTCAATTAATTCCTAAATCTCATTTAGTTAAATTTAATTAATAACAAAATATAATCAGTATATGTGATAATACATATAACCATGAATCATAATATATCTGCATGAAATTAATATAAAAAAATTATTAAATTAATTAAAATAGTTATCAAATCTTACTAGCTCAAGAATAACAAAACATAAATAAAATAAATACACTCTCAAATTAATTATCAGAGTGCATAAATTAATTATCACAGAAATTAAAATACTAATTATATACACAGCAATTTGAGTATCGGAGTACATGGCATTGTCTTTATCATTCCAAATTCATGTATTGTTCGAATCCATCCTCGAAGGTATATTTTGCAACAGGTTTAAAAAAATCATCAATTGGAGCTTCCACTCAAACCACTTCCTCCTCCTTCTAAAGACTCATTCCTACTTAAAGCCTCAATTTTACATTATTCACCCAAGCATCCTTTCACAGCAAAATCTTATTACCTGAACCTAATTTCCCACTATAGCTATCCTATAACCAATATTGTCTTTCTATTTTTCCTCTACATATCTTTGTAAGATCTCTCCACATAAGACCTATCTATGTTCACATCGGAGACATCGCCAAGACCAATATTTGAATTGTAACATTTCCTTCCGTAAAACCTTGTCCTCCGTTTCTAACATTTATTTTCACTTCCTTAGTAATGTCTTATTAAAACTTTTCAATTCCAAAACACCTAATCCACCTTCATTTCATTCTTGCTTTTGCATATTTTATCCTAGCTAACTCAAGAAATCTTATGATGTTCATGTCCCCGATCCCATAGAAAATCTCTATGAAGACCTTTAATTCGTAACCAAACAACTTGTGGAAGTTTGAAGAGTGACAACAAAAATAATGGCATTGCAGAGAATATTGATTTAATCACACACACTCTACTAGATAGGGATATGAATTTTCGTTTCCATCATGGTAATCTTTTCCTAGTCTTGGTAACCATCCCTTCCAAAATCTTTCTTCCTATGATTTCCTCTACCCCAAGACAAGTGAAAGATATAGTCATAGTGTTATATTTCAACAAATCCGCATATCTAAGTAATTGTAGCCTATTCATTCCCATTCCAACAACTATGCTCTTTTCACAGTTAAATTTGAATCCAGATGCAAGCTGGAAGTAACATAAAATGGTCTTAAGCACAAGGATATTTTTGTTGCAAGTTCTAAGTACAAACATATTGTCATCTACAAACTGTAACATACTAATCTTAATTTTCCACTTTCCCACCTTCATTACTTCTAAAATACCTTTGCTCTCGGCTTCTCTCACAGCCCATGCCAATCCTTCAGCAACTATTAAGAACAGAAATGGGACAAGTGGATCACCTTGTCTAAGCCCCTTCCCATGAACAAACTCTGATGTAAGATTGTCATTTACTAAATAGATATCGTAGCAGACCTAAGGTAGCTCAAGATCCATTTTATCCATTTACTGCTAAGACCTAATCTCACCATCATATATTCCAAAAACTACCAACTCGCTGTGTCATATGCCTTTTCAAAATGAATTTTAATGAACACACAATCCTTCTTTTTACTTTTCATGGTTGTCTATCACTTCATCTGCCACCACCACCAAATCCAATAACCCTCTATATTTTAAGAAAGTTGATTGTTTGTCACCTATGACCTTGTGTAGAACTAATTTCAATCTCCAAGCTAGGACCTTAGATATAATCTTATATAGGCATTTTATTAGTGAGATGGGTGTATACTCATCCAAACCTTAAGGATTTATCAACTTTTGGAATAAGAGTGACGAAGGATGCATTGTTACCTCGTGGCTAGTTGTGGATATTTTAGTTGCAAGTTTTGAATACAAACCTTAAGTAATATCAATCTTTGTAATAAAATTAAAGTTAAAACCACCTTGCCCTATACTTTTAGTACCTCCACATTCTCACACAGCCTGTTTAATTTCTTTCTCGAAAATTCTAATAAGTCCTCTATTATCATCCTCATTAATCTTTGAGAAACTAATGTTGTCTAGCTTAATAGTATGGTGTTGATTTTTATAAAACTATGATGAAACTATTTTTTTATTTCCTCCCTGACCCTACCCGATTCATCACACCATTCATTATCCTTATATATGCTTTTAATTGTATTTTTCGTTATCCTCCGCTTCAACATAGTGTGAAAATATCTTAGTATTTAAATCACATGCCTCCAACCATTTTGTTTTAGCCTTTTGATTTAACCTGACCTCTTGCTCACTGCTCATAATAAATCTTCCTAAGTTTAGCCAACAAGCCCCTCCTCTCAACTATTTCTTGTTCATTTAGGCCACAATCTTTATCAATTCTACCAAGGTTCCTAGTATTCAATATTACCTAATTTTTACTTCTATTAATGTCTCCAAACACTTCCTTATTCCAAACTCTCAAATCATTCTTTAAATTTCTCCTTCACCACTCATATTCATTGCCGTCCAAAGTTGATTCTTCACATTTTCCATAAACCAAGATGATTTTTCCAAACATGTACTTTTCTAAACGATGTGGGTCCCCAATTAATTGAGTCGTGTTTAAGTATCAATGTTCAATAGTGTGATACTCACTTATCCATAACATATTGTTTACTATGAAGCCACTTATCCAACCATTCTAAAAATACTAATATTCTATCTAACCTACTAATATTCTAGAATCTTGTTGGCCTGTCAAAAGCATTTGGAGCAGTGAACATGTTTTGACATGAAAAAAATTTCCGATCATCAATCATTTATTATGTTCACATTTTTATATCTCAAAGTTTTTTTTTAAGATAAAACAATGAAAATGGTTTAGGATCTCTAATGTATTTTGTTTACTCTTTGTTTGAGTCCTATAACGAATAACAACATAGTATTAAGTTTGTTGTGTATATCTTTCTTCGTAGCAACAAATAAGGCCTATAAATAATATTGAAGACTCAAAAGATAAAATATTATCTACACCAAGATCGCAAACAAGTTACAACAGAAAACAAAAAAGATGGGACAACAATTCTTATAATACATAGATATGTTTTCAATGTAGCAACAAGGTCACCCTTATTTATCCTTCCAAAAGTACGAAATTGAATATTTTAGCACAACATAATAACTTAAAAGACTTTATAAATCATGTAATTAATATTTTAGTATAATGTGTTTATTAATTAATATTCAAATCAACAATAATTTCTTTACTATCTAACAGATAAAATAAACTTCTATATTTTAGTGTCACAAAACAAAAGTATAGTTAATCATAATATATAAAATTAAACAAATATATTATAGTGTTTTTAATTATTTAAAGTTTTAAGTATTTAATTTAATATACTACTGTATTTACCATAATTAATCACAATGAAATTCCTAGTAATCAAATCTTTAATTTACACTAACCAGTCAAACAGTATAATAATATTATTCATTAATATTATAATTTTTGGTGATGAGTAAATATAATAGGTTTATCCCTATTGAATATAAATAATCATATAATATTGATATATATTTGATTAGATAAACAGAATTACGATAAACTCTTCGATTACATATTTTTTTCTTAAAAAACTAATAATTTAGTTTCCAAAAAAGATATTATAACGATAAAATTTATTTTACAGTAACTGTTAAAGTTTAGATTATTAATTTAATAATTTTAATAACTAAATATTACAAGTGATAAAATTATTTTAATTAAATTAAATTAAATGTTCTTATCATTATTAATGTCTTATCATTATAATGTATATACTTGATATACTTTATTATATTTAATGGTTTTTCCTGATATTAATAGTGTGGTGTTACAAATATTACCGTTTATACTTTCCTGTATTTTTACCTATATTGATTTGATTTTATTATTAACTAAATATATATGTAAGATTTAAGACAACATATAATATTACTTTGGAGTACATTAAAAACAATTAAACAATTTGTTAAATTATGATTTTTATGTATCTTTTTATTATGTTTGTACTGTATTTTTTTATTTCAAGACATATTTTATTTTTTGAACAGCGAAGAATAAATTAACGGGAGCACTTAAGGGATGCTCCAACCCTATTACAAGGAAAAATAAATGAAACCGAATCCAAAGAAATCTACATCACAGTAGCCAAAACCACAACATCCAAAACAACACTTACAACTTACAACTAGGCACAAGCAGGAAAACCAACACAAACTATAAAACCTAACAAAGTAGGACCTTACCCAGTAGTAATACTTTTCGCACTAAACTCCCCATGTTCAACAAAAAAGACATATGAACACACCCAGACCCAATCCACTATGATCCCATCAGACTTAAAGACTTTAGCACAGACCCAAACAAATTGTAAGATGACTTTCTCAAATCTGCACTGTCTTTCGTAGTCTATGACACAAAAACCTTGAGAACTTGTTACTACCCTAGTGGTCCGAGCGCAATCAGCACCAGCTCTCCGCCAACAATATGTTTCCCTACAAAAAACACAACAAACACAAAACAGAAACCAACACCTAGCTTGCCCTCCAACCTCACTCTTTGAATCGACTCCCTATAAAGTAGCATATAACAGTATCCCTGGACCCTTCTCCTATACACAGGTGGTCATCTAAGTATTTTCTAGGCATTGCATAGGACACAAGCACCAGTCCGAAAAAGAACAATTTATCGTCTTAGATCTAAATTTAGCCCAAGCCCATGCTTTAAGCTGAGCCCTAGAAAAAATTTCAGAATCATCAACAACCCCCATTAAACACTACGTTATTCCTATGTCTCCAAATCTCCCACGCTATTGCTAGCCACATTCCTTTCCACACGGTGTTAACTTTCTTATTGAACCAAATCAAATAAAAATTCATTAAGTGACTTCCAGCCTTATTATACCTAACTGAGTGTATACCTATCCATCTGTCACAATTATCCCACACCTTTTGTGTAACTATACACTCAAAGAAGACGTGTTGTATTGTTTTGTCTTCATTGTTACAAAGCGGACATAACGTACTTAACATCATCACCTGTCTCCTCACCAGGTTGACTCTAGTAGGAAGCTTACCAAGTAACACCCTTCACGCACAAACTTGTGCAGGACCAACCGCTTTAGTGTTACAAATTTGCTTAAACCAAGGTCTACCTAAAGAATGATCATGATCCTTTAAAGAATTATAGCCCGACCGAACTGTATAACAATTCAGGTCACCATCTTCCCATAACCATTTGTCATCCATTTCTTTCCTCTAGTAGGCATTAGAAATCAACAAAGATAATTGTGCCTCTAACTCCTTCTCCCACACAAACAACTCTCTCCTCCAACAAAGATTCCACTTTATTACTTCCTCATTACCGTTATTCACCCATTCAGCCACCTCACATACACACACTGTCTGCGTTAAGGGATAATAGCTTTAATCTAGGGAATTTTTGAATAAGCGGTAATTCCCCTATCCATTTATCCTCCCACAACCTTATACGTTTCCCATTGCCCAATTTCCACCTAATCCTATTGTCAAACCAATTTGTTTCATTTCCATCATGACAAATTTTAGACAAGTCTCGCCACCAGAAAGAACTCTTTTTATCTTCCATAGTCACCCTCATGTTCCTCCAAGATCCATATCTCGACTCTAATATATCTCTCCACGCTCCACCATCATCCACTCCAATTCTCCATTTCCACTTAGCTAGAAGGGCTACATTGAATTTACCAATCTCTCTAATTCCCAAACCCCCATCTCAATTGGGGAACACACCTTGTCCCACGCCACCCATGCAATCTTTCGCTCCTTATACCCCCAACCCCAAAGAAACTTAGTTTGGATCTTCTTAATTAAACTACAAACCTTACTCGGGGCTTTAAAGAAAGATAAATAGAATAACGGTAAAGCATTGATGACAGATTTAATGAGACAAATCCTGCCAGCCATAGAGAGAATCTTTCCTTTCCAATTTGATAACCTGGTCTTAATCTTATCAATTATGGGCTTCCAAAATGCCACCCTCCTAGGGTTTCCTCTTATGGTCATTCATAAGTACTTAAAAGGTACATCCATCTGTCTACTATTTAAGCACTTAGTAAAAACCGTTAAATCCTCAACACTTAACCCTATATTGCCAACATGACTCTTATAGAACTTAAATTTCAAATCAGAAACAACCTCAAAACTTCTGAGTATAGCTTTAATTGCCAAGACACACTGGATTTGAGGTTGACAAAAAAACAACGTGTCATCCGCAAATTACAACAAATTAACTTCCACACTCTTATTTCCCACCTTAACCCCTTCTAGGATTCCAATCCTAGAAGCTTCCCTAACCAACCTGCCAAACCTTCAACAACTATGATGAACAAAAAGGGCGCTAATGGATCACCTTGTCTAAGTCCCCTTCTAGGTTTGAACTCCTTAGTCAGGCTACCATTGACTAAAACTGAAATAGTAGCGGAACTAAGACAAGCTTTGATCCAATTAATCCATTTGGGACGAAAGCCTAGTCTATTCATCATATACATCAAAAAATCCCAATCCACTGAGTCATAAGCCTTTTCGAAATCCACTTTCACTATAACTCCCTTGAGCTTAGTTTTCCTTAGCAAATCCATCGTTTCATTGGCAATTAGGACACTATCCAACAACCCCCTACCACTAAGGAATGCGGCTTGATGTTTATCAATCACTTTCAGTAAGACCCCTTTAAGTCTATTTGCTAGAATCTTAGCTATCACCTTATACATACACCCAACCAGTGAAATGGGTCTGTAATCATTCAAAGTAGATGGATTCTTCCTCTTAGGTATTAAGGTAATAAATGAAGCGTTACACCCTCTCAAAATAAATCCTCCCTCATAAAAGCTGTGGACAACCTTAATCATGTCAGTCCCAATGATTTCCCAATTTCTCTTATTGAAATGAAAATTGAAACCATCTGGCCCGGGCTTTTAGAACTCTCACAATGAGTGAGTGCTTCAAAGATTTCAAGACATATATGTGTTGTGTCTTACGTTAATGATATTTCATTTTGTATCTTCTTTCTGTTTTATTAATTTGTTCTCCGTTGTGAAACATTAAAAAAAAATTTAAAAATATAATTTCAATGAAACTTTAAAATTATTCGTATGATTGAAAGTAATATCAGTTTATTATTAAATTCATACTTTTTTCACCATACTTATTTGTCCTTTTTTATTTATTTTATTATTACAAACCTTTACGTTGAATATAATATATAATGTAATAAACTATTATTAATTTTAACAAATTATAAAATTTATAAAAAACAAAATTTTACAAATTCATAGTAACTAAAAAGGGTAGATTTCAAAAATTAATATATTGAAAACTGCTATAATATATTAGCAAATTATACTTTAACATTGCTGCTCATGAAATATATTTATGTAACCCTCATTTTATTTAATAAAATATTATATAAAAATAAAATAATAACTTATTTTAATATCCAGGGGCTGTGATTTACTGTATGCACTGTCAAATTATTAGTATTTTTAGAATACTCATGCTTTGATACTGGATAAGTCTATTGATATTGAAACAAATTATTATTACATAATATTTTATTAAGAAAAAAATTATTTATATATTATAATGTGTTTTCTTGTCATAGTAATGGATAATCCAATCATTCAAACTATACGTGAGATTCATGGTTTTTCTAATCAACCCCGCATTAGATATCATTATTTAACTGTAAATTGTTACAATTAAATAATATTTGTTTTTTGTTTACTTTTATTTACAAATGATGTTTTCTATTATTTTTTCTTCTAAACCATGCCATTTTTAACACAGTAAAGAAGAGAAATAGAAAGTAACATTAGTTGCGTTATCATCACTAAAATTATCTTCCAGCGTTGACTCAAATACGGGGAATTCTTCATCGTGTTTTGTGAATTAAATAAATTATGTGTGTATAATTAGTACTTTTAAGTTACATGCACGAGATAATTAATTTGAGAGTGTATTTTATCTTTTATTTATGTTATGTTATTCTTGAGTCAAAGCGAGGTGGTTGGATCTATATGTTTAACTTCTTTTTAATAGTTTTTTTCTTATTATTGTAATAGAGTTGAAATATTTTTAAGTATTTTGTTTTAAAAAGAAAAAAATTACGCACTAGTTAAGTTTTGAATTTTTTATAAATTTTATTTTTTAATAATTTAATCAGTAAATTTAATTCCTGAATGTGATGAGAGAGAGTATGAATGTCTAACGTTTTTTCAGATAGCTCCCTGAAATAATAAGAATTTTGTGAGTGTCACTGCCTCTGATGTTTGGATTAAAGTTTTATATCTATTAATATATATCAATGTTTCTGTGAATTCTGTGACATGTATTTGATCTGTCATAAGACTTTGACAGATCAGAAAACATTGTTGGTGGATTTGTTATATTATGATAGATCAAATACATGCATTGGTATATATTATTGCAAACTTTAATCCAAACATAAAGTCACATAATTCGTATTATTCCAAACGACATCAAATTTCAAATGAAAAGTGTGTCCAGTGTCTTATTTCAGCGAGTTATCTAAAAAAGTTAGATAGAGATTCATACTTTTTCTGATTACATTAACAGGAACTAAATTTGCTGATTAAATTATAGAAGAAATAAAATTCATAAAAAAAGTTTCAGAATTTAGCTTATTCTACAGTGCATAAGTATTTACTTTCAAATTTAATTCTAAGATGCAATTATTCTTCTATTATATCCTTAAGGTAGAATCTAGCCATATAGTTGTACTTCTGCAATTGTATAATAAACAATTCACATATAAGAAGCCAAAACACAATAATACAACTCTTAAATTTCAAGTATTACAAGTAATAAGTTCATTTCTACAATCAATCTAAATTAAAGTTGAAGTTTGTTTATAACTTAAGTTGAAATTTTGATAGAAAATTAACTTCCTTGTTCCAAATTTTCTTTTCCATTATTTTTTCAGCATACCACCTTTTAATAAAAACAAAATTATCCCATATAAGTTACACGTACCTTAAATGCAAAATTCATTAAATTAAAGATTAACAATAAATCAGATTTAATTATCATTTTTAATTTTATTCACACTTTTATTAGTTATATAAAATACTATTAGAAATATATGAACTAAGTTCAGTAATATGAGTTGAATTTTCAAATATCTTTTAAGCAAATAAGTTATCTTAATCAACTTACTCTTTTAAAAGAGATCAACATTTTTTAGTAGAGAGAAAAGTAAAAAGCTATTTTATGTTTTAATGTGCATGTAACTCTATTATCTTATTTAATTATATTTATTATTACTGATAAAAAAGTCATAAAATTAAAGTGCAATTCAAATAAAGATAAGAGAGTTATATTTAAGGAAAAAGTTTTTTTGCCAATCTTATGTGGCATCCACCCTTTTGCCACCCGCAGACGTGGTAACTTATCCAACGTGACTGAGGGTATAGTTGGTATTTGGTTGACAGAGTGACTTAGGGGTATTATTGTATTTTACCACCCAATTTGAAGGTTTCGAAAATATTTTGTGTGTTTCGCGGGGAGTTGAAGAGACGTGAGGCAGAGCATAGGTAAATCCATAGAAAACAAGGAAGAACATTGAGGAGGGTGGACAACGACAACAACAAAGAGGGATTGGAGTGAGTATTTAGGGTTTTGCGTACATCGCTTTTTCGGGAAGGAGATCGGTCAAGGGCGATTGGTCGAGTAAAGGAGGCGAAGTGAAGGAGTATAACGGCGACGACGTAGGTATTTCTGTTCTTTTACGCATTTCATTTGTTGGTTTTTCACTGCTTTGGTGGTATTGTTGTGGTATTGGGAATCAGTGTTGGTGTATGGGAATGATTTTTTATTTTCATTGTTCGTTTGAGAAAAGAAACGCAATGCTTACATTGTAGGATTGATTTGCAGGAAAAAAACAATGTCAAATGTGAAGAGTTCTTCATAGAGATGTGAGTTATGCGTGCGTCATTTCTGTTACCCCAAATATCTGGGCGCTATAAATAAGTTGTTAACATTAGAACAGAGGCATTGCATTGAAGGTACACCGTTCGGTTGGTTTACTGTATTGTCTGATGAAGTTAGAATTAGTAGTATTCTGTTGAGAGAACTGTGTAGAAGATGGGTAGAGAAAAGAGGTGGATTTATGATTGGGTGTGTGTTTGTGTCATTTACTTTGTTAGATGTTCGTGTAGCATTAGGTCTTAGAGTTTGTGGGTTAGATGTAGATTTAGAATGTGAAAATGATGATAGTGAGTGTAGGAGTTTATTCGGTGGTGGAATAGTTAAAGTTAGCATGGTTTATGATCAACTTGTTAGATGTGAGGCTGATGGTAGGCCTGGGGATTTTTGTAAGTTATATATTTTGTTAGGTTTAT
>Ga0209489_107763_pt1 | contig 15539 bp, 10 predicted proteins | sample SiratrowhiteBW_FD_187527 | JGI IMG/M metagenome (GOLD analysis project Ga0209489, IMG submission 187527) | Root nodule microbial communities of legume samples collected from California, USA - Siratro white BW (SPAdes) (version 2) | ecosystem: Host-associated > Plants > Roots > Nodule | place... | reverse complement strand
CACGTCGGTTGGGTGCCCAAAATCGACGTGGGTGTTCTCTTCACCACGTCGTTTTTGGGACAAAACCGACGTGGTGCAACTTATGAAAATAATTACTATATTAATCACCACGTCGGTTTAGTTGTCTTAACCGATGTAGTGAGTCCAATCACCACGTCGGCTGTTAAACCGACGTCTGATTCAACGTCTCCTGGGCCAACCTCGGATGAAAAACCAACGAAAAAAACCTTTCAGAACCGACGACGAAAGCTATTTTTCTACTAGTATGTTCCTGTTTTAACTCTAATACCTAATATACGAATTTCACAATCAATACTTCTAATATAAGAAAACATACAAAAATCAATAGTAAATTTAAATATTAATTTATATATAAATTAAAAATAAAACTTTAAAGAAGTCATAAAGGAACTGTTATAAAGTATATTTAATATAAACTAATTTTATTTTATGAGATACTAACTTTAATTTTATTTTATTTATATAACAAATAATTTACCGAAGACTTTATTTTCTAACACTAAAACCAAAATGAGTGATTCTTTCATTATCTCCATCAATTCTTCCTCCACTTCTATACCACATTTAAAAAACAATATCGTCTTTAGATTAAAATATAATTTAGGGTTCTTCATTTATTAATAATATGTGTATAAAATAAAAGAAGGAAGGGTAAATAGTAAAATTGACGGACGACTAAAATAAGTTTAGGAACTTTTTTACTATATATATTTCATGGTTTATTATGATGCAAATTTGTGTATTGGTATTATTAAAATATTTTTTTATTTTTCTCTGCAATAAAATTATTGCAACATGGGCGTCAACATGCTCCCATGTTTTTATTCTCTTTATAACATGATGCTAGTTACTGTACAAAATATAAAAACTGTATTTAGATTTCCTGAAGACCTAGATACCGAAATCTTAATTTGCATAATCAACCTAAAATCAATAATTTGAAAATCAAATAAAATAAAAATATCAAAATTATAAATTGAAAGAAATAGAAAAATCAATAGTATATTGTAGCCTATAAATATTATGTAGTAATTAAGATGACTGATATTATAAAAATTAAAAATAAACAAATATTTTTTATCTTTTTTTTCTATCTGTAATAAATGATGTATAGAAAAAGAGCTTTTATTAATTGACTTTATAAAAAATTTAGAATGAAAGTTTAAGATTTTTAAACTTATACGATCATTAACCAAAACTAAATTATAAAAAAGTATTATGTGTAACAACTAATTTATTTAAATTAAGAAAATTACATACAATAAAAAGTATTTGTTTAGTATTATAATTTTAGTTTAAAAAAAATTCTGTATACTTTCTCTAAATGTCTTAATACACTGATTGCATTTTTTTTCTTTTACCATCACATCACATTGAAAAGATAATAATTAATTATAAATTAAAACAAACAGATCAAAATCTTAATTTAGGTTGTTTATTCTTTTACAGTTGTTTTATTTTTTTATATGAGAATTTTTAGTAGTAACAAATTTTTTAATTATTTTAATAAGTGGACGTATTGATGTTATAGATTAAAGTCTTAAAATATTACAATAAATTTATAAGGAAATCTATGTTTTTGTAAGTGTTCTTGTGAAAAGAAATGATCATTAGTGGTCTTTTAATCAGAGTATCATATCTTTTATCGTTCTCTTGCTTTCTCTTGTAAGAGATTATTTTCTATCATTTGTCTTCCACTTATATTCAGTCTAGATTAATCTTATTTGTTATTCATTATGTCTCCTAATTCGTATTGATATGGTATAAACGTCTTAATAATATTATCGGGATTCTTCCATTGACTAATGTTGTCAAATAATGTTGTCTATCATATCTTGTAAGGTAAATTTAGCATACCTAAATGGTCTTAGTTCAAATATGGAACAATATATTCACTTTAATGGATTTCAGTTTTATTATTTTGATAAAAAAGGGTCATCCATTTTCATCTTTATTGTCAACATGATTATTTTCTTGGTCTTAAAATTAAGTATTTACCTGATAAGTCTATTATCATGATGTAAGCCAAATACATTTGAGACTTACTTTATAAAACACATATTACTAAACCTCTTGATTCTCACTAGACGGTGGTGAAATACATATTATGATATCTTAAAGGTATTTTTTCTTATGGATTATAGTTTCAACTTGCACCTCTTGATCACCCATTATCGTTACAAGTATTTTGTGATATTGATTGGGTATTGGACGTTGATGATAGGCACTCTACTTCAAGAAAAACTATTTTTGTTGGTCCAAAGTTAATATATTGATGGTCTCGCAAACAATAAGTTTTTGCTCGCTCCAGTCTAGAGGTAGAAGATAGAAGTTTGACTCAAACTTCTATTAAACTGTCATGAATTTTTACTCTGCTCACAAAACTGCACATTTCTTGTACTACTTCAGTATTTTATGTGACAATCATAGCTTTGTATGACGGAGTACGCCCCAACGACATTAATCAATGAATAAAAAGGACAAAGAGTCAGAGGGAGAATTAAGAGCTTTCTAGAAGATTGGGCCCATCTCATCCTATTTGGGCTTTTAATCAGCTGCTCAGGCCCAAATATAAACATGAAGAAATTCCTATGGAGAAAATAGAGTATTAAGGAGAAGTCCTCTAATTTGTATAAATTGTTTAGAATAGTTTAGAATAATTTGGGTCAAGTAGAATAAATTTGGGCCTTGTATTTTTGGGCCATGTAGTGTAAGTTTGGGCCTTGAGGTCCAAAAATAATGTTGGGCTTAATCAAGGAGTCCAAGTAGTGCCACTTGTCACCACCTTATGAGAGCCTTGGAGTGCAAGCTAGGTTTGGGAAGCTTGTCATAGAAGCTAGGGTTAGAAGCTTGTCTTATAAGCTAAGGTGAGAAGCTTGTCTTATAAGCTAGGGTTTCTAGACCTAGCTTCTCCCATACCCTACCTAGATAGCTTGCATGGGAAGCTAAGTAGCTCATCATTTCTTTTATAAATAAGAGGTCTAGGAACCTCTCTTGTAAGCTTGATTTTGAGTAATGCTATGCTTCCAAATTTTCAACACATTGCCTCAAGTTTCACATTGAGTTTCTTCTCTTAAAAGCTAGAAGCTCTCTCTCTTGAAGGTTGGCCCAACCTCCTTTGAGACTTTCACCATCTACTTCACCATCAATCTCCTTGCACGCTTCCTTCCTTGCATTTCATGGCTTCCGCATCATGAGGAGTTTCATCCACTTCTTCTATTTGGTGCTTCAAGGTTTCATCATGCTCAACTTCCATTGAAGTTTGCGCAAGAAGCTAAGGCACCTAGGAGCTCCTCCATCATTTGGTATCTAGAGCTTTGGTCTTCAAGAGCTAAGTTCTTGATCCTTTCACTTTGTTTTAGCTTGTCTGTGTTGTATACCACTGTTTTTTACATGTCTTGATTGTTTTGTACTGATTAATTGTTGTGTTGTTGAGTTTAAACAGTTCAAATAGCATCAATCTTCTTGAACCTTCCAAAAATACATTGTTTAGGTGTTCTTGTGTGTGTTGCAAGCTATCTTTTATTTTGTTTGAGTCTTTGTTGATTTTAATCGGTTCAATGTGTTTAATTGTGTCCTAGATTTTTTTTTATGATCCATAGTATATGTCAAAGTCATGTGTGATTTCATATTGTCATAAACTCCTTAGGTTAATACTTGTAGAGTAGGTTTGTGCAAATTGTGTATGTTGAAATTTGTGAACAAAATGTGTTTGTTGTTTTGTGTCATAATATGCTTTGTGTTCCTTTTAAGTTTTCAATCTTGAGTTCTTTTAATTTACTATTAGATCATTAGTGAGTTTTCTTGAGTCATATCAATCCTATATGTCTTGTAGTTTGTTCTAAATTTCGTTGGAATCCATAGGTTTCATTTTCCTGTACTATTATTTGCTGATTAAGGTCACTGGAAACAGAGTATTGTGTATTTGTAATTAAAAATTTTTGTAAAGCTACTTTGAGATGTATAAAAGATACCGTGAAAAAGTAGCATTCTAATTCGATTTGTAGAAAAAATGATAAATTGTAAAAGCCAAATGCTCACTGTTGATTAAGTTACTAAAGACAGTGTTAGAATGTCTCTGTTTTTTATTTACCGGGAACAACTCCGTGACCTTTTGGATCTCAAAATTTGTATGACTTGAGCATGATGTGTTGGGAACATATGATAAAAATTTGATGACCGAATTCCAAGAATTCGGACCGTGATAAATTTTACAAATACTGCTGCCAGAAGATTACTGAATTTGGAAAAACTGAGTTACTGAACTGAAAAAAGCTCTCTGTTTTGGATTCATTGTGAAGACAGTACTGGTCCTAAATTTCTGAAATTTTTGTGGATGATCCTTGTGCTGTTGTGGAATTGTGGTCAAAATTTTAAGACAAAAGGAGAACTGTAGAGAAATTTTTGTCATGCTCAACTTCCATTAAAGCTTGCGCAAGAAGCTAAGGCACCTAGGAGCTCCTCCATCATTGGAGCTATTAAAATTAAAAAATTTTGTAGAAGTGTTGGGCCAAATCCACAAGCCCAACTTTATTATTATTTCTAAAGAAACAAGTCGGTGTGTAAAATAAAAGAAGGGAATGAAAATAGTGAAATAGTGAAACTGATGGACCAATAAATTGAGCCCAAAATTTATTTAATAAAAGATGATGGAGCTATAAAAAATGATATTAAACATAAGGCACTTACTTCTGCATTATATAACCATATAAATTGTGACCTGCACTTACAATTTTTTTCAAAATACCGAAAGTATCATTAAAGTCATTTATGCTCTATTTTAGTACTATTGTTAGACCAGTCATGTGATGAAGTTCAAGACCATGTGATAGAGGAGTTCCTAGGTGCCTTAGCTTCTTGCGCAAGCTTCAATGGAGGTTGAGCTTGGTGAAACCTTGAGGCACCAAATGGAAGAAATGGATGAACTCCTTCATATTGTGGAAGCCATGGAAATACAAGGAAGAAATCATGCAAGAAGGTTGATGGTGAAGTAGATGGTGAAAGCCTTGAAGGAGGTTAGGCCAACCTTCAAGAGAGAGAGTTCCTAGCTTCTAAGAGAAGAAACTCAATGTGAAACTTGAGGTATTGTGCTGAAAATTGGGCAACATATCATTACTCAAAATCAAGTCTACAATGGAGGTTCCTAAACCTCTTATTTATAGAAGAGGAAAAAGCTAGTACCTTCTCTAGCAAGCTAAAGTAGTGTGTAGAAGAAGCTAGGGTTAGAAACCCTAGCTTTCACCACACACTAGGGTTAGGATAACCTAGCTTGTGGAGCAAGCTACTCCCAAACCGTAGCGCCTCATTCTCTTCCGTTGAGAAGGCGCCACATGGCATAGCTTCTAGATGCTTTTAAAAACCTAACCTAAGTGCCTTTACAAATCCTAAGGCACCTAGGGTTTATTTTTACAAAGGAGAAATATGTTCTATAATATTTTTACAAAGGAAAATTTTCTACGACATTTTTATAATTTTCGACTAAAGCTTAGAGTTGTCAGCATCTTGATGTCTGTTGGTGCCTTTGACTCCTCCTGAGCTTCAATGTGTTTGGTCATGGATCTAATGATTAGACCTTGGTTGGGCCTTCGTCCATCACCTTGTGATCATATGTGGACTGCATGAAGAATTCATGAATATTGAAAGGCTCGGTCTAGAGTTTAGGATTGTGTGTTGTGTGGCAAGTTTGATTCAATTCAGCATTATAAGCATTTTCAATCAAGGATAAGCTCTATGTTTTCAAATTTGATTTAACTAACTGGAGAAAAACAGTCGACTATTTGACAAAACAATCGACTGAATTTTAAATGACAATTGTCTATAAATAGTTGGCGTGAACTTTTGAAAGCGTACGAAATCATTCTGAATCATTTCCAATCAAGTGCTCTGATGTTTTCCAAGAGAGAGAAAAAGCTCCTTAGTAGTTTTTGTGATCAAGATCACTCAAAAAGCTCTTCAAGAACTGTTTTTTGAATACTGCTAGAGCTTTGAATTGACTACTTTTTGCTATATTGCTGATCTGATCATTCTGAATAAGCCTTATATATATTCTTGGTCTTATTACTTTTGCAATTTGTTCTTGTATAGAAGTGCTTGTGCCATTGTGGTTGTCTCAAATCTTTCTTTATACTGAAGTCTATTCTGTATTAAATTACCTGGTTTGGTAATTTTGTGTGTACAGGGGGTACTGTACTGTTGTGAGCCTACTGAAGGGTTCAGTTAGGTGTTTTCTGGATTATACAGTGGATACTGTATAGTTCTAGATCTGCTGTAGGTTTCAGCGGATTGTTTTCTGCAAGGTGCAGTGTATTCTTGTGGGTTGCAAGATTGTGTTGTAAACTGATCTATTAGATCTTTTTCATAGTGGAAATCCTTATAGTGGTGTAAGGCACTGGACGTAGCCCTTGTGGAAGGGTGAACCAAGATAAATTGATGTGTCTTGTTCTCTTTTCCCCTCTCTTGACTGTTCTTGATATATCTCGCTATTTTTCTTGATTTTTCAGAATCCTTTAAAACCAGTTTGATTAACCTTCTGATAACATTCTAAATAATTTTTTAAAAACATATATCTTATTTGAATACAGTTTAATTGAATCTTTCCTGAACTTGAAATGTCTTTCTAATACACTGAGATTGTTGTTCATCAGTTAATTTTTCCAGAAAAATTGACTTGCTACAATTGTTAACTGAAAACAGTTTTCATATATTAAAATTAGTTTGTGTTGATTAATAAAAGGTTTCTTGATATATAATTTGTTACAAAATTGATTTTAATCAAATTCTTTGATTTCTTGAAATAATCTTTAATAATTGTTTTTACTGTACACTGTGTTTTTAAGAACTGCTTTCTGTTTTTAGTTTATTGTGTTTGATTTTCTAATATTGTACTGGAACTATTTTTGAACCTTTGTTGTTTGCTTTAGATATCATCTTGAACAGTTTTCAATAAAAATAATTCATTCTTCACACTAAACATAATCATTTGTGAAAATTTTCAAGTGTTCAATTTACCCCTCTCTTGAACTTGGCCAAAACATATTTTACAATTGGCATCAGAGCTAGGACTTGAATCTTAGTCAAGTTTTTCGATCCATGAACAAGTTTCCTTTTGTTGAGGGAGCCTCTATACATAGGCCACCCATGTTTTCTGGGGTTAATTACCAATTTTGGAAAGTGAGAATGAAGATTTTTATTGAATTTATTGATCGAGGTATATGGAATGCAATAGTGAATGGACCTTACATTCTAGTTTCTATTGTGAATGGTATATCTGTTGCAAAGCCATATGATGAATTGATTGAAGTCGAAAATAAACGTATTCATTATGATTGTGTAGCCAAGAGCATAATCACTTCAGCTTTGAATCTGGATGAGTTTTTCAAGGTTTCACAGTGTATTTCTGCAAAGGAGATGTGGGATATATTTGAGGTCACTCATGAAGGCACTACTGATATCAAATGGGCTAGAAAACATGCGCTAATTCAAAAATATGAATTATTCAAAATGCAGCAAGGAGAGTCAATTGCTGATGTGCAAAAGAGATTCACTCATATATAGTAAATCACTTGATCCGACTTGGAAAACAATTTAACAAAGAGGAGTTGACTATAAAGATTCTCAAATGTTTGGACAGAAGTTGGCAACCCAAGGTGACTGCAATTTCAGAGACCAGAGATTTGACAACTCTCACTACAGCGGCAATTGAGAGAGCATGAATTGGAAATGACGAGGTTGAAAGAGATGGAATCTGTTGAGAAGTTGAAACCAATGAGCATAGCTAAGGAGAAGATAGTGATACTGAGAATCTCAATCTGCTAACAATGAAATTCCATAAATTCATCAAGCTGAAGAGTAGGACAAAGAATCAGCAAACTAAAAGGTATAATAAAAAATATAATTCAAATTCAAATAATTTAACCTGTTTTGGTTGTGGAAAACATGGACATATGAAAGCAGACTGTCCAAATCTGGTTAACAAAGAAAAGACCACTGAAAAGAAGAATTACAAAGCTAGATAGGGAAGAAAGGCATATATTGCATGGGAAGACAATGCATCTTCATCCAGCAGCTCTTCACAGGAAGACATTGAAGCAAATCTGTGTCTCATGGCTGAAAAGAATTTTGAGGTTAGTAGTGAAAATTCCAACACTTCATTTAATAATGCAAATTACAGTTCATTGCTTCAAGCTTTTCATGAAACCATGAAGAAGCAAACCGACTAGCCTTATCTAACAATAGACTGAAAGGTCTGAATAATTTGTTGGAAGGCAGAGTCAAACAATTGGAAGACGAAATTTTAGAACTGAAAACTGATTTTGATCATTTGGAAATGATTTACAAAGCTTCCACCAGTCTTGACTCTAGTAAGCCAGTTAACTGTGAAAACTGTGAAGCTCTACAGAATAAAGTGAATTACTTAATTACTACTGCTTCTAGACTTTCAATGGGTACTGCAAACCTAAATGCCATTTTGGGTTCTCAAAACTGTGTTTTTGAAAAAGCTGACATTGGTTATCAAACTGGTTTTCAAAGAAAACAAAAGAAATACAGTAGCTTTTTTAAAACAGATGCACAACAGTTTTCACCTCCATTGACCTCTTTTTATTGTATGAGAAAAGGTCACTCTGTGAAGAACTGTGAAATTAGAAAGTTTGATGTGCCTAAGGGGTTGGTTAGGTAGGTGCCTAAAATCATCACTAATAATTCTGGACCCAAGTTTAACAGGGTACCAATGCCTCAAACTTAATCTGTTTTACAGGGCTGTTTGGCATCTAGTAAATTACTGTGGTATCTGGACAGTGGAAGTTCCAAACATATGACTGGTGATGCTTCCCAGTTAACTAATCTGAAACTGAGACCTGCTGGATATGTCATCTATGGAGATAACAATCATCGTAGGATTCTTGAATTGGTGACATTGGAGGAAATGACAAAGTGATCATCAAAGATGTACTCTTAGTGGAAGGATTAAAGCACAAATTGCTGAGCATCAATCAACTGTGTGACAAGGGGTATATGATCACTTTTGAGCCTAATCTTTGCCTCATAACAGATTCAAAATCGACTGAAACTGTCCTAGTAGGTAAAAGGGTAAATAATGTTTATATGCTTAATGTTTCTTGCATAACATCTAGCATGAATTGCCTACTCACTAGGAATGATGAATATTGGTTGTGGCATAGAAGGTTAGCTCATATTCATATACATCATCTAAATAGAATTGCATTAAAAGGGTAGTTGGTCTTCCTAAGCTCAAGTTTGAAAGAGACAAACTATCTAACCCTAGCTTCTCCTACACACTACTTTTGCTTGCTAGGGAAGGTATTAGCTCTTCTCTTTTTCTATAAATAAGAGGTTTAGGAACCTCTCTTGTAAGCTTGATTTTGAGTAATGATATGCTGCCAAATTTTCAGCACATTGCCTCAAGTTTCACATTGAGTTTCGTCTCTAAGAAGCTAGGAGCTCTCTATCTTGAAGGTTGGCCCAACCTCCTTCAAGGCTTTCACCATCTACTTCACCATCAACCTCCTTGCATGCTTCCTTCCTTGCATTTCCATGGCTTCCGCATCATGAGGAGTTTCATCCACTTCTTCTATTTGGTGCTTCAAGGTTTCATCATGCTCAACTTCCATTGAAGCTTGCACAAGAAGCTAAGGCACCTAGGAGTTCCTCCATCATTTGGTATCATGAGCTTTAGTCTTTAAGAGCTAAGTTCTTGATCCTTTTTACTCTTTTTTGGCTTTTCCGTGTTGTATACCACTGTTTTTACATGTCTTGATTGTTTTGTAGTGATTAGTTGTTGTGTTCTTGAGTTTAAACGGTTCAAATAGCATCAATCTTCTTGAACCTTCCAAAAATACATTGTTCTAGGTGTTCTTGTGTGTGCTGCAAGCTATCTTTTCTTTTGTTTGAGTCTTTGTTGATTTTAATCGGTTCAAAGTGTTCAATTGTGTCCTAGCTTTTGTTTTTATGATCCATAGTATATGTTAAGTCATGTATGATCTCTTATTGTCATCAAGTCCTTAGGTTTATGCTTGTAGAATAGGTTTGAGCAGTTTGCATTGCTGAAATTCTAAACAGAATGTGTTTACTGTTTTGTGTCATAATGTGCTTTGTGTGCCTTTTAATTTTGCTATCTTGAGTTCCTTCAATTCATTATTAGATCATTAGTGAGTTTCCTTGAGTAATATCAGTCCTATATGTCTTGTAGTTTGTTCTAAATTTCGTTGGAATCCATAGGTTTCATTTTCCTGCACTATTATTTGTTGATTAAGGTCACTAGACTTTGCGAAATTATTGAGAACAGAGTATTGTGTATTTGTAATTGAAATTTTGTGTGAGGCTACTTTGGAATGTGTAAAAGATACTGTGAAAAAGGTGCATTCTAATTCATTCTGTAAAAAAAATGATAAATTGTAAAAGCCGAATGCTCACTGTTGGTTAACAACTGATGATAATGTAAAAATGCCTCTGTGTTTGAATTATTGCAACCGATCCAGTGATTTTTAATTGCTCAAATTTGGAGTTAACATAGCTTGAGATGTTACTAGTATGTGGTTAAAATTTGGAGACTTAATTCGCTGTGGTTTAAAAGCAATAAATTTTTGAATCAGTGTTGCCAGAAACTTAGCGTATGACAGCAGGACTGTTGCACTAGACCTAAAGAAACGCACTCTGTTTTTGATTTATCTGGAATGATTAAGTGTTCCGATTGAACTGAAATTTGGTGTGGACGTTCACTATTGAGTTTTGAGTGTATGATAAAACCTTTGTGACCTAATTCCAAGAATTCGGACCATGATAAATTTTACAAATACTGCTGCCAGAAGATTACTGAAACTGGAACTGAAATAAGTCTCTGTTCTGGATTTATTGTGAAGGCAGTACTAGTCCTAAATTTCAATAATTTTGTGTGGGTGATCCTTGAGCTGTTGTGGATTTGTGGTCCAATTTCAAAACAAAAGGAGAATTGTAGAGAAAATCATAAATCACACAAGAGCTGCTGTCAGAACTGGAAACTCTAGTTTTTGTTTGTTGTTTTTGTTAATCGACTCTAGAGTCATTCTTAGATCATCTCTTTGAGTGCTAAACATCTTTCTAAAGATTTAATTTCGTGCTTGTCAATTTTATTTGCATTCTTTGAGTTTGTCAATTGTTATAATCGGTTTGAGTGGTGCTATTCAAATTAGCTTTTATTGCTTTGTATTTGTGACCTCATGGTGAAATAGTACTTTGGTGAAGCACTTGAGTTGAATTGGCCAATACATCAAGAGTGAAACTCCCAAGCACTATTGGAGAATGATACACAATAAGGAATGAAGGTCATGTGCAGAAAAGCTTCTTGAACAAACACACCAAAAGCAAAGAGTGATACACTAGTGAGACAAAGAAACAACACAAGGAGCGCATAATATAGGAAATTTTAATTTTTCAGCAACAATCTTCTTTCATTGTATTTATTCATTTGAGTTGTAATTGCAAAAGTCCTTATCATTAGTGGAATAATTCAAAGATGTAGACGGTGAAGTGTTTCTAAGGTCCTTGGTGCCAAAGAACTTCACCTTAGGATTCAGCTAGTTTAAGCATTACGTGTAGACGGTGGAGTGTTTCTAAGGTCCTTGGTGTCCAAGAACTTCACCATAGGACTCGACTAGTTTAAGTTTTCCAAGCATTGGTTTTATTTCTTTAATTTCTTTCAATTTTGCAAACCGACTAGTTTTGTTTTCTTTGAGTCACCTTTGTTTGAGACTTAGTGATCTCATTGTAAGAACAATTGGAAAGGTACATTGGGCAAGGCTCTGGCTAAGGAAAGTCTTGGTACTTAAGTTGTCCAAGTGACGCACCTCACTTTCTTGGGAGACCCCCTAGTGTGCTAGACTAGTTTGTCTTATCTTGAGAACACTTCTTCAAAAAATTTAAGATGTCTAAACATTCTTTCCACCCTAGTATCAATGAGTCGCAAGACAATACAAGATTTTCAAAAAATATTGGAAGAATTTCAGGTTATGAAAATCAACACTGATGTACAATTTGCTATTATGGCGGAAGAAATTAAGACCTTAAAGAAGAAGGATCACAAGTATAAATCCAAAGCTAGTTCATCAAAAAAATATTCTAGTAGTGAGGATGAAAGACCAAGGAGGGATAGTTTAAGAGCAACTGAACACTACCAACATATCCCTTATCACCACCTTAAAAGAGAGAGAAAATCCAAGGAGATTAGAGTAGATCTTCCCCATTTTCATGGAACTAATGATATAGATACATTTCTAGATTGGGAGATGAAGGTGGAACAATTGTTTGAGTGTTATGAAGTGAGTGAAGAAAAGAAAGTTCCCCAACTACTCTTAGTTTCCAAGGACATGTATTGCATTGGTGGACTGCCTTAGTAAGGGATAGACGTCTTCACAATGAACCAACCATAGTGTATTGGAATGATCTTAAAAGTGCACTTAGAAAAAGACATATTCCCTCCTACTATCATAGAGAACTCATGGATAAGCTCCATAGACTTAATCAAAAGAACATGAGTATTGAAGAATATGGGCAGAAAATGGAGTTGTACATGATAAGGGCGGGAATCAGGGAAGATGAGAGCATAACTATGGCTAGATTTTTGAGTGGATTGAGTCTTGAGATTAGAGATAAAGTAAAACTTCTCCCTTATAGGGATTTTCATGACTTGGTTCAAATTTGTATAAAAGTTGAACAACAAATTTTGAGAAAAGGGCCAAGTAGAAGTTTTATTTTAACTCATATCCCAAGTAAGAATCTTAGAGGGAAGGAAAATTGATAAGAGAAAAACCAATAGAAAACCCTTCCAAGGTTATAGGCCAAGAAAATTTGAAAAGAAAAGAGCATTCCACCTCCAACCGCACTAGTGATATTAAATGTTTTAAATGCTTGGGTCGGGGACATGTTAAATCTCAGTGTCCTTCCATGAGGACCATCTTAATGAAAGCCCAAGATGTATACAGCAGTGAGGAAGAGAAACATGAAGATAGCACTAGTGAGGAGTCTGAATGTGAGGGGTGTGAAGATGTTTATGCTCATGAGGGAAAATTATTAGGAGAACCCTCACCAATCAACCTATTCTACAAGCTGAGTCATAGAGAGAGAACATTTTTCACACTCGATGTAAAATTTTTTAAAATGTATGTTCTCTCATTATTGACAACGGTTCGTGTTGTAATTGTTGCAGTGATAGGTTGGTTGAAAAATTAAAATTGAAAATGATACCCCACCCTCAGCCTTATAAATTACATTGGATAAATGATGTGGGGGGATATAAATGTTAAAAATCAAGTGTGAAGAGAGAGCAAACCCAGTGAACGCAGAGAGCAAAACCAGTGAATGCAAATGACCCAAAATGAACTCTAGCAAAACCAATCAATGCAAAAATAGAGTCAATGAAACACAAAGATAATGACAGCAAAGCAAAACCAGGGAGAACAAAACCATGTACCAGTGACACTCAAACACGAACCAATGTGAACCTTAAACCCAAATACAAGCAACGCTATCCAATGGAACCCAAAACGCGACCTCAATCCCAACCAAATGTGACATCAATGCGACCCGAATGCAATGTCAATGCCACCCAAAACGCGACTTCAATGGCAACCCAAAATGCGGTCCAATGGCAACCCAAAATGAGACTCAAATGTAACATCAATGGCAACAAAAACGCGACCCAAATGTAACGTCCAATGGCACCAAAAACATGACAACAATGGCAATCCAAAACATCGTCCACTAGTAGAAAAAATATATTTTTTCGCGGTTCTATAAAGCTTATAAACACGGTTCTAGAACCGCAATAAATTTAAGCGCAATAAAAAGTATTAAAATATCAGTGCGGTTAAATAACCGCAATAAAAGATGAGACATACCACCGTGGTTCTTTCTTAACAACCGCGGTGATATTCCTTTTCTCTTTTTTCAAGCTGGCTTTCCACCTCCCACCCACATTATGGCTGGCTTTCCACCTTCCCGACTTTCCACCTTCCCACCCACATTACTAATCAGTGGCTGGCTTTCCACATTCCCACCCACATTACTAATCAGTATCCAAAGGTGGCTGGCTTCCCACCTTCTCCCTCACATTACTAATCAATAACAAAAGGAAGATTCCAGAACTATTAATTGTAAAATGGATTCCCCTTCCCTTCTGCACTTTCTCCTGCTCTAAACACAAATGTACAAACTTAACAAACACTAATAAAAAATACAACTATTTATGTGTTCAATACTAACACTTTCTTTCTAATGCTTAATAATACATATTCAAATTTATTATTCTAAAGCTACTAACAAATTATTAATAATTTTTTTAAAAGGGAGAAAATGATAGAGTGGGTGAAGGAGTACCTGCAATACTGCATTGCCATGTTGTTGGTGCCGAAAATTTCAAAGGGGAGAACGAAACGCTGCTTCGGAGGGTTACATTGTTCGTTGATATCATGAATACACTCTCTCTCTTGCAAAAACTCTTCCTTACAGTACACTATCATATCATAAAATAAAATAAATAAAATATTAAAAATAGAAAGACCTTGGAAAGAGAAGTGGTGGTGGTGGGGGTCTGAGTGGTGGTGAGGGTGGTCGCGGAAGCACTTCGACATGGTGGTGGTGGCCGCGGAAGCACCTTGACGTGGTGGTGGTGGGCGTAGAAGCAAAAACGTGGAAAGAGAAGTTCAAATGCCAAAGAGAGAGAGGTTGCTGCGAGGGAGGGGGAGAGGGCACTACGAATGGCACTACGAGGGAGAAAGAAGAAGAAGAAGAAAAGGCAATGGCAAAGGGGAAGAGTGGAATAGAGGGCACACATGGGTGGAATTGTGGGAGCCCTAAAAAACGTGAGATACAAACGCGGTTCCCACTAACAACCGCGTTTGTATCCTCCTACAAAACAATTTAAAAATTGTTTTGCAGATACCAACGCGGTTGTTTTCTATAACCGCGTTGGTATCTCCCTGCAGTTTTCAATATTAAATTATGTTGGAAACTGTTTTGGCTGAAATACAAGAGGGGGGTGAATTGGATTTCAAAACTTTTTGAAACAATTTGATATTTTTCAGTAAAATGCAATTCTGTTTCACAGACTGGATCTTTATTTGAATTTACTGAATCAGAACAGTTGCATGAAACAGTAAGCAGAATCAAGAGTCAATTCAGAACCCAGTTCAGTAATAATACAATTCAATACTCCAAACAAATATATCAGTATTTTATTTCTTTATACAGAATTGATTATAGTAAAAGCGGAAGCAGTTCAGTTAAGCACACTGAATTAGTAAGAATTAAGAAACCCAGTAAACTGGTCAACTGCTATTCAGAACCAGTTTCAGTAATTCAAAGTCTTTCTTTTAAAGAATACTTCTTGAACAAGAAACAGATATTAAACTGAGATTAAATTCAGAATAGACAGATTCCAAACAGTCAAGACAGTAAGTATTAAGATCACTGAATAGACTGAGTAAACACAGTCCAGTTACAGTTTTAGTTGATGAATGCAAATCTTG
>Ga0209489_107762_pt1 | contig 15539 bp, 12 predicted proteins | sample SiratrowhiteBW_FD_187527 | JGI IMG/M metagenome (GOLD analysis project Ga0209489, IMG submission 187527) | Root nodule microbial communities of legume samples collected from California, USA - Siratro white BW (SPAdes) (version 2) | ecosystem: Host-associated > Plants > Roots > Nodule | place... | reverse complement strand
AAAAAATAATAAAAAAAAAAAACGTCACAAGAAGATAAGAACACAAGATTTACAAATTTCAAACTTCAAGATCCATATGAAAATCTAAACCCTACAAATCATACCTGTGAGTGTTCTTCAAAAATGATAGTCTCCTTTCCAAAAGTTCCTTGCTTTTGAGTTTTAAATTGAGTGTGGATAGTAAGACAAGATAATCAATCTTCTCTTCCTTCTTAACTGAAGTGAATCTCCTTTTTTATTATTTAATTTTTTTTATTCTGAAAGTAGTTCAGAGCAGTTTTGAAATATTGACTATTTCTTTTTTTTTCTTTTTTTTATTAAAAATGAAGTGTAGATGAACGTGAGATGAAATAGTTTGAGAACGGTCATATTTTATTTTTTATATTTTTTATTATTGTGAAATGAGAACATGGATGGTTAAGAACAGTTTTAAGATTGATTGATTTTTTTTATTATTTTAAAGATGAATTAAAAGAAACAATTTTAAAACAGTTTCAATTTCTTTTTATATATTTTTCTTTTATTTATTATTCTTTTTTTATTTTTATGTTAATTATTTATTTATTTATTTGATTTTTCATTTCTTTTCTTTATTATTTTTTTATTCACTTTGTTTTTCTGTTTTTGTTAACTGTTATTATTTTTTATGTTTTGTAAAAAAATGGATAAATTCAAACCTCTTTTTATTTGTTTTATTATTTATTATTTTTTTAATAAAAACCTAAACTAATCAAATTTATATATTTTTTCTATTTATTATTTTCTTATTCATTTTTTTATTTTGATTATTCAATTAATTGTAGACACATTTTTTAATTTCTTAATTTTAATTTATTTACTCGGACGAAATCGGGTGTTGACAGGTAAGACTTAAATTTACAAGTGAACTTAGGAGAACAGATCACCATAAGTTCATTATAACCCAAGTTGTGTATCTACATATGATAATGGTATGTAAGAACTCTCTCTTTATATTATCACCACTTGATAATCTTAGTTTATGTGACTTGGATTATCAGTGAAGAAAGGAATCTCTATTACAATATAAGTGTCAATACTTCATATACAAATCAAAAATAGTACACATATAATCCGAAATAACGTGACATCCAGTCATAACTTCTGTTATATTATTTTACATTGAAGTCATGGACTCCATGCACAACTTCAGGTTGCATGTGACTAATTTCTTATTTATTTTTTGTTTGAAATTTAAAAATAAAAAGGTTAGTTTTATAACTTTATGTTTGAAATTTAGGAAAAAAAGAGTTATATTTGAACAATTAAATATGTATGGTTTATAGGTTAGGGTTAGTGATTACAATTTAGGGTTATAATATATGTTTTAGGTTAGGGTTCTGGGATAGGGAGGATTTATGGTTAGGCTTAAGCTAACTGTCTAGTGTTTAGGATTTAAGATTTATAATTGTTTAGGATCTAAGATTTATGGTTATAAGGGTTAAGGGAGTATGATTATTGATTAGAGTTTAAAAGTTAGGTTAGTGATTATGGTTTAGGGGTTAAAACTTGGGATTTGAAACTAATTGCACATATAAAATAATGATGATGAAAAACTTTAGATTTGTAGTAGTGCAAGAATTGGAAATAGTTCAATGACACAGTAAGTATCCTAAATAAAGAATATAACAAAGTGGAAGTTTATAATCACACATGGTTCGTTTACAATAGACATACATGTTTGAGGCATTTCAATTTTTTTTAATCTCCCATTGGTCTCTAATTTTACTATAAGAAGCTCGAAGTCGCCATTGGAAACTGTTATCGTATTGAATGTATCTTTCCACGCATCTATCTGCCTTTTGATTTGACAACCACAAATTTGTAGTCTTAGTGAACGTGGAATTGTTTTATCGCAAATATAGTTAACTCTTTTGAATTGAAACACATGTGCTTAGAAAGGACATATTCCATATTCATTATAGCTTTAGTGTTGGAATGATTTGGATGGATTGAGTTTGAGGGGCAATCATCTACCTGGTCCATGACATATTCATCTTCATTTTTTTGGCTGAAATCATTCAACATATCTCTTATAATTGGTTATTTCTCGATCATCCTAAAACTGTGACCATCATAAAAATTGCCCATTTTTGACACGTACAAAATATAAAAAGTTATTATCACAAAAATATATCTTAGATGAATGTATCAGTGCAACCTATATAGAAATACAAATAAGACACACCTATGTGAAATTGAGTGGTGGTCTTGCGAAAGCTAGTGGATTGTATTGAAGGATTTGTGATTGGAGAAAGTTGTGTTTTTGATTTGAAATTCGAACAATTCATAATTGTAGTAAAGAGGCATAATTGATAGCCTTAAAATATAATATTTGTAATTGGAGGAAGTTGTAATCTTCCTTAATTAGAGTAAGTCGTGGTCTTTGTGAATTACGGCAGAATCTTATTGATCATTGATTGATACATGCATAAAACGTTATACAAGTTTATAATTTACTTAGTTTTTCATTCAATCTCATATTAATATAAGTTTTATTACATTTTTTACACCCAGCCCACAATATTGAAGGTTACCAAATCTGATACAATTTTCACTTCAAAGAAATTTGGTTAGTAATCATTTTTCAATTAGACAACTAAGGTAGTCAACTAATAGAACGAAAGTTGCCACATGAGGGAACGTTTGCATTTTTTTTTTTTTTTTTTTTTTGCAATATTCACTTCCGTCAGTGCTCTATGTTTTGGTTGGAATCAATTGCATTGAATTGATGGAATAACATCATTGAAGAATGATTCATGTTAGGAAATCACAAGCATGAAGTGGTCAATAGCTTGATCATGACAACCTTAAATGAAAGGTGGAAGATTGTGTTGTGCCATAGAAGTCCAAAGATTCTCATGTGTGAAGAGTAAATACACTTACAACACAGTGCTATGGCTACATGGTTTAGGTCATTAAATTCAAGAAGTCATTCTAAATTGTTTGGTTCCTCTACCTTGCTCTCATTGCTTTCTATAGTGGCCTATCTGTAACCCTACCCTACATATGTTTCCATTCATCTCTAACTTGCATAAGCTCTCTTCACTTCAACCTTTTCTAAGTGCACACAAAAGAGAATGACACACGGTATGTAATTTTATGTTCCATTCTTGTACATGTACCAGTTGTAGTTGATTTCTTTCATTATTTTATGTCAGTAGAAGCTTAGGGATTTGGTTCTGGACTTTTGTAAATGAAATCAGTTTGTTTGGTCACTTTTGTACAGGTTTACATTGTCCAAAATGAAATAAATTGTCAACAATTGCATCTTTGTTAAACCTCCAGTAACTACAAATTTTTGTTATCATTGATTATATTTTTTGTTTGTTATCATTGATTATCATTTTTTGTTTGTTATCATTGATTATCACTTTTTTTTTTTTTTTTTTTTTTTTTTTTTTTTTTTTTTTTTTTTTTTTTTTTTTTTTTTTTTTTTTTTTTTTTTTTTTTTTTTTTTGAGTTCTATTGCTTACAATTTGGCATAAAATATTGTTCAAAATGTATGTTAAAATTTGATTTAGGGTATAGGAAAATAGTGTACAATGAACATGTATGTTAAAATTCGAAATATTTATCCATACATGCTTCAATTTCGTTAACCCTTAATTTAATTTAATTACATGTGAACCTTTTTTCAGTGTGTATAATTCATTTTTTCTATCCACAACCCTGTCTTTTGTATATGTAACTAGGATTCTAAAAATTTGTAATCTGTTTTTGCTATCATACTCCTTTTTTACTAATGCAACCTCTTTTTACTATTTGCAACCCTAATTATTCTACATGTACTACTCCTTGTAATATATGCAAATTGCTTTTGCTATATGTACACTTGTTTGGACTGTTCGCACTAATTTTACTACTAGGTATTTTTCTATATGCAACCACTTTATACTATATGATACCTGTTTTATATTGAAGACGTTTATTATATGAAACCCCTTATGCAGTCCTTGTTTAAAAGATTTAACGTATAGGTCTAAATATAAATGACATACAATCAATATCTTTCGGGCGATATGTTTTTATTTTTGTCTTCAAGAAAAACATGTAACCAAGACAATTTGAGAGAGTAATGAAAGATTACTACACCCTAAATGACATACAATTTGGATTTGAAAAGCATCAACACAGACTTCATGACCAGGTTAAAAATTTAATTCATCATGCGGGATTTGACCACTTGCTCACATTGACAAGATCAACCACCACTTAACTACTTTAATGGAAAAGGTGAAGAACAAAAACTCACACCTTTCATCTCCCACTAGGAGAGACAATAGTGACACTAAGAGATATGGTTGTGCAGTATTGATGGAGAACCCATCACGGGTGTTAGTAGCAGTGACCTTGTTCCTCTATGCGAGCAGTTGTTAAGTTTGGTGTCACCCGAAACAATGGTTAACGAAATTCAATAAAATTTTCATGGCTGAATATTTCGTTTCAGAAGATTCCAGATGATGTTGTCATAGCATAACATGAATGAGCCCACATATTGATGTTGATTGGAAGTTTATTAATGCTAGATATATTAGGGAGTAAAGTCTATCTGATGTATGTGTTACTTCTAAGTGACCTCAACAATGTCAACGTGTCAGATTACAATTAAGGGTTAGGTGTTTTGGCATGCCTTAATCATGTTTTGGACCATGGATGATTTTAACTAAGACAACATTGGAGGATGCATGCTACATCTGCAATGCTAGGTATGGGACCGCATTACATGCCTTTCTTCACCTCTTCGGCCACTAATGCTTTGTTTGGTTCTTATAACGAATTTGAGGGGGTGGATCTGAGTATATTTGAGATGAAAGTGTGTGGAAAGTTGGGTTGTTTACATTAAGGGAAAGATGACGAGATTTGAAAAGAAAGTTTTGTGAATAGTTTGTGAGTGATGTGATTTGTATGATGCAATTATTATTGTTGATATTACTATTATTATTTTATAATTTTAGTATTATTATTATTTTTTTGATTGTATAATTATTATTTTAATTATTTTTTATTATTGTAATTATTATTTATGATTTTATTAATTCTTTTAGTTTTCAATATTAAATTCTTAGTATTTTACTTTTATAATTATCTTATTTTTATTTCTTATTTTATAAATTTATTATCAACATTTGTTATCTTTTTATTTTTTTAACATCTTTTTCTATTATTTATAATTATATTAAACTTATTATTTTTTAATAATAATAATAATAATTATTATTATTATTATTATGTTATGTTATATAATTAATTTTTATTTTATCATAATATAAATATCAATAAATTTACAACAAAAATTAATTATATAAGAAAATAATATATATATATATATATTTTAATATAATAATTATATATTTAATTATAATAATACATATATATAATTTATATATTTATTATAAATATTTTATTATATTTAGAAAACTTTCTTCGCATATCTATTTATACACGTGAAGAAAGAGATGATTGAAATTATTTTTTCGTTTAATAATTTTAATTAATTTTTATATTACTCGATTTTTACACTTTCTCTTTTTTTTTTCATCCGCGATCTCTTTCCACGCTTTCATCCAAAAATAATATAAGTGATACATACATTGTTCAAGGCCTTGTATTCCCACTAATGAAAAGATTATTTTAATTTCGTTTGTTCAAAATTTACAAACTTCATCCATTTATGATTGGTTAAGAATAACATATATGATTTTCATTTAAGGTTGTCTATGTTGATGCAATAAAGGACGAACACATCAACCACAACAATAGTTCAGATACATAACACACTAACACACTGGATTAACTGCAACCGAAACAGTTTCTCCTCTTCAACTGTCCATACTACGATTATACATTTTACTATAATGGATGACTTACTCATGCTAACGACAAATTTTGTAACAATTCTTATGGAATCCTTATTGCAAAAACAAACTAAATTTCTACTGATCGTTGACATTTCTCCTGTGAGTCGAGTAGTGGTTCCTCTTATATGTGTTGCAACAGTTAAACTACATCAAATTGATCAGGTTATGTGATAGTGTGAGTTTTGCTAAAGTATTCCAATGAACCCTTTAAACCTAAACCAAGTGCACAAGGAGGACATGAAGGGCAGAACTAATCGATATTGGCCACAATATCACAGAACTTCGATAGCAATGTGGAATGACCACTATAACCGTGTATATTGGAGGAATTCAATTCACATTGCATGATAATATCCCTACATGCAACGGTATACTAGACATATTATCTAGTAAATTACGCCTTTGTAACCTACCTCTCACGATGATGTAAGCTCATTTCTAAATTCTTATATATCATTGTATTTTGATTCAAACTAAACTAACACATTGTTTTGCATTAATACAACACACTGCAAAACAACCACAATCAGAGCCTCGCCACCACTATCACACCGGGTCTTCTTTTAATGATCAACAACAAGCTTTTGAAAAAAAGAAAAAACAAATGTTTGGATATACAAACTATCAAAAAAACATGGTTTCCCAACTTTTGTACCAATTTCAAGCCAGTTTTTCATCGCAAGAAAATATGTTTTCCATGACGCCAAACATCTTTAGTATTTCCACTATGACAACAACATCAATATTTTGTCCAATATTACCCACACATTGTTATCAACCCAACATGTCTTCAGAAAGGTTTCACAATCCATCTCATGATAGTCCACCACCACCACCTCCTTCAACCAAACATGAGCCATAATGACAACTTCAAAAATAGATAAGAAGACCACCATCTAACACGTCATTGCACAGATAGTCTCTTTTGATTTATATAATAAAAATAATCATATTATTTCTTTCAATATAAATTATTTTATTTCGTTCAATGTCATTTATTTTAAATAATGAAATTACTCTTATTTTACTCTATTAATCATATGCAATTGTTACCAACTAATGCAATCCAAACCATAGATACAACAAAGTACCCTAACCCAATCACTAACCCTAACCTATAAACCCTTTTTTCTTAAATTCCAAACAAAACAAAATGAACACAAAACTAACATTTTTTTAATTCTAAACATAAAAAGTAAATACAACATCATTGTATACAACCTGAAACCATGCATGAAGTCCACACTTCAGTGTAAAATAATACAACTGGAGTCGTGACTTCATTTAGTTGTATTATTTTATGCTAAAATCGTGTTTAAGTGACACAACTTTTATTAATCATAATCACATCCAAAGCAAAATTATGCAACTATCTCACAATTTTTATTTATAGGTTTTGAACAAAAATCGTCTCATTTATCATTATTTTAACCTCATTGATTTAAATGTCAAAACTGAAGTCATCTTGGTAATACACAACTTCTGACATGACTTGTCCATTTTTAATAAATAAATAAAGTTACCTATTCTTGAAATTTTAAAACAAAATTGCACTATTGCAGTGAAAAAAAACCTCAAAATTTATGATATCATACATAATCGTTTATGATTAGATGAAAGTGTAAATTTTGCAATGCTTAATACAAAATTTTTCTGTTAAATCCTCTATAATAATCAAAAGACATAACATTATGATATGTACGTATGATATAAGTTACTATAAAAATATAATAATGATAATGTGATGTATTTTCTTTTTTGAACGGAATAATATGATGTATGAAATGAATTATGAAAGAATAATGTAATATATGAAATGAAAGTATAATGTGTTATAGTTTAACTAAGATAGAAATTTAATTTATGATAATATATTTTAAAATTATGTAACTTACCTTTCTTTTTATATAGTGTTTGTTTTATTTTTAATTATGCGATAATCATATATTATATATTATCATAGAAGGATTTAATAGGTGATGTGACTCCTAAGTAAATTGATAAAAATATTTTATTTTATAATTATATAATATAATTATATTAAATCTTTCATGAAGGTATATTTTATAATACTAAGATGTATACATATGTTAATTATAAAATTTCTATACCATATAATTATTATTATTTGAAAAATTATGAGATATTCCATTCTGAATAAAAGTCGTATCTTGCGTCACTACTTTAATCTCAGTGAAGGTCAAAGTTGAAGTAGGTTGTACTTAACACCCTACAGTGGAAAGTAAGCCTTGTCTCCGACTACTATTAAATTTTAAAAAATAGGATAATTATTATTTTAGTGTACCAAATGACATGAAAGAGTTTTTTATTTAAAAAAAAATATTTTTTTACAGTTTTCATAAAAAGATAACATTTTTCCCTTTTTAAAGCAAGTAATCGATTCTTTCTATTTTCTTCTTAGCAAAAGATAATTTCGTTACTTCATTTTAGGTAAATTATTTGAGAATTATTCTTTTCATTTTAATTTTTTTTCTTTTGTAATTAGTTATTACTATTTCAATGTTATAAATTATTGTATCCGCAATTAAAAACTTTCTTAGTATTTTCTTTATCTTACTTCGATTATAATTATTTTAAAATTATTTATTAACCTTAACATTTAGATATCCTTGAGAATTTAAATATATTGCATGTCAACTTTGATAAAGCAAATATATTATTGGTATTTAACGAACATTTGACAAATTTGTTTACAAAACAATAACATTATAATTTATTCCTTTTCAACAATTTGAAAACAAAAGCTAATACGATAAATAACATAATATACTATAATTTATTATACTTTTTGAAACATGATCATTAGGACATTTTTTAAAAAAGAAAATGTACATTTTAAGTCCTAATATTTTGATGCATGCATATACAGGATTACCTTTAATTATTAGAATTTTGGGGTGGTCCGTCCCTTACATATGCATGAATAGTTTTCTAATTTAACGTTATATCACAGTGAAGACAGTTTCTTGATGTGTAAAGCTAATTGCATATTTCGTATGCTAATATATAAAATATAAAATATACATCGCTCCCTCCCTTTAATCATCATTATTTTAATCATCCCACAGTTTCTAAACAATTTTCTTGAAAGAAAACTGTATATTCATCATGGTATAACAAGTAACAAATTAATTCCAAATGGCGAATGAAAAGTGTTATCATATAGATTATACATGAGCTTATATATTCCTCAGGATTCCAATCCATGTTAAATTAGTATAAGAGAATAAGAAAGACGAGGCCAAGGGGGAAGAAAACATCAGTATCTATCAGATGAACCTGGTTCATGCACTACGCAATAGAATGTGTGGGCCAATTGCAGCCACCTAATATTTCATAAAATGAATAACCTCAAAAAACTACTAGCCAGCTAAAGAGAATAAAAAACTTATTACGATAACAAAAATATGGATGAATGGAAAGAAAATGTTCTTTAGTTTTCATCACAAGTTACCTCTATTTACATGATTGAAACTCATCATTCACCATGTCAGAGTATACTACAATCTTCGTACCTCGTCTCCTATCTGTATTGCCTTATTTGGTTGGAAGATGCAGAGAGTGCAAGAAAGATGAATTTCCGAAATAACATCCTTTGCTGAACTTCTTGGATGGGATCCAATTTCCATCTTGCACCTCTGCCTGCCATTGATGCATGACCAAAAACACTGATTGACAATAAAGCCGAAATTAATACATATTTTTCTTACAAAAACTTATCAACGGGGGAAAAATACACAAGCATAAAGACGTTTAGATGAAATTATCACTCCCGTTTACAGTTTGCTATTTGTAGAAATCAAACTAAATCTACAACTGGAATTAGATGAAATTACTTTAGCCCAAATGCAAAATTCAGCAATAAAAGGAATATCACATACCATCTCGGGCTCAATGAATCATCGTCAATTTGAAAATAATTTGCAGACCCGTTGTTCTCTGCTTGAAGAAATTATTGAGGACTTTGATTGTTCAAGGCATGAATTGCTCTGATGCAAGGTCCTCCTTCTTTTTCTTCTTGTTTTATATAAAAGGTCTTCAGTATCTAAAACGTATGAAACCTAAGATGCAACATGTTCCCAGGAAAAAACAAATAATGGAAATTCAGAAACACAATATGGTCATACATATAAAATGGATGGTATTAACAAAATGAGAAAAAGCAAATAGTATTTAGAAGGATTCAGGCAGGAAAGGTAATATTTATAAAACTTGCAGATGTAAATTATTAAATACCTTAGACGAATTGCAAGCTATCTTACACTCCAGTCCATTGACAATTTGTAGTCCATCCATGGTCTGGCTTGAAAATTCATCACTACTGCCATTCTTGCGCTTATTCCTGCAAAAGTAAATACACCAAAATAAATACAAATGTTATCTAAGCATTGGCATGCTACGTAGCCAACAATTCTTATTCATCAAATACCTCTTCAGGTAAATTCTTGACTTCTCCTTTTTGTCAGGGACAACAGATAAGTAGTCATTGTGCAGATAGGCTGAAAAATTAGGGTCCATTGACACAGTAGTCACTTCGGGTTTATCAAATCCATAGTCCATCAGTTGAATAGACAATTGGGCAGGTGCAGGTGACTACAATGGATATGAGATAAAACTAAGTTATAGAACATACAAAAGTTCTAATTAAAATTTCATTACAAAGTTCAATACAATCAACATAACATAAAGAAGCTGAACCGAGTTGAGAAGTTGAACAAATAAAAGCTTACACATTCAATACGATATATGTTCTCATCATGAAGAAGAACACGAGCATTTTCATGACAAACTAAATCAACAAATCGTCCAGGTTTTCTTGATTTTTCATATGCATATAGTTGAAGCAGCTTGTTGTCCATCTCATCCGAGGCAACAGCTTGAAGCTGAAACAAAAATGACAATTTTTCAGGATTATAAAGAACAGGGAATGGCATGGTCAAGAGAGAGAAAAGTAGGTTTTCACGTTACCTGTTTCACAAGTTTATATATCAACTTATCTAATGTGAATAAGACATATGATTGAGTTCCAATAATAGCTCGACAGTCATCCTCAAATTTTGTACTATCGGAAGAACCATCCAGTAAATTGTAAAGGGCGTTTAAAAACCTGTAGCCAAAAAGTCACCCTCAATCTTTGCATAGATAATTAGATCTTCAAATTAATAATAATGGTGTAACATTATTGTATATTTACCTACCTGCCATATTGATCAGTAGAGTCTGTATCATTTGAAGCCCTCCACTTCCTTTCGGCAGACGATGAGTTAACCTTTGCGGACCGTATCCTCTCATACAATGTCTGCCAGAAGTAGCAAAAGTAAATGAGGATAAGAAATATATAATAAGGTCTGAATGAAACAACTGGTTAATCTGCAACCATAACCACAAATATATACAAATGCAAAGGAATATTAGTACCTGATGGAGTCTAAACAGCACATAAAAGGAATCATTTCCATAAAAGACTCGACCAGTCCTTTCTTTCTCATGCAACGTTGGAGGAACATATTTTGCCAGAGGCTTTACATTGACGAGAAAGCGCTCTGAATATGGCAATGAAGCTCCATCTCCTTCAACATCATTGGCATCAGCCATTCCTTCTGCCTCACCTTCACTCTCAGCCTTGTTATCATTATCATGATCCCCATCCTCATGTTCTCGAGAACACTCCTCCCCATCAGCAGACTCTGTACCAGAAACATCACCATTTTCTGAAGCATTTTCACTGTCCTCCAATGATCTATGGGGGCTTTCTTCTCCTTCATCATCAGCATCATTTTCTCTTCCTGCTTCTACAGGAACTACATCCCCACGTTTGTTTTGGTATAGTCGGAAAATGTTACCATCTTTTCCTCTATGAACTGCCTCCGAACCAGAATGTCCATAATCTGCAGAGTTATCCTCATCAAGGTCTCCATTAGGTGATAACTCACCCTCCTCTCTTTCACTTCTGAGGTGTCCCACTGATTCTTCCTGATATCTGTGAACTTTAGAGTCCTCAATTATGGCCCCAGTTGTGGCTGTAACTGGTCTTGTAGAATCAGCACCCTAAGTCAGCATAAAATAGAAAATAAGGATATTATTCGCAATAGTTTGCACTGTACATTCCATATTAAAGCCATCACATGTCCTTCTCAAATCCCAAAATAAATGTTTTTTTGCACTGTTTTTATTTTCTTACTTGAAGTTAGAAGTAAAGACATAATAAAGACAACTATATGCCATCAGTAAACTAGAAATGACACCACTGAATATTTAAAGATCTCGGAGCATTTAACTGGTTTGTTACTTGAACAAAACTCTACACTAAAAGTGAATCCAAATTAATCCTCTTCATAGGAACAATTTCCATATGCATTTTGAATTGAAAATAGACTTGCATAAGCTGAAAAGAGAGTAAAGCCATACCTCTAATGACGGTAAACCAACCCCTCCCACAGTAGATATATTACCAGGTCTTAATGGAGTAGCAGCAAGTCCTTGCAGAAAGAATAGGTATCTCAGTGTTCCATTCATCAACAAAAATGAAAATAAAGGAAAGGAAAAAACTAAAAAGGATCATCAATTAGAGATAAAAAGCACAGATATAAAAGGGCCAAAACTACTATGCTAATTATTACCCAAAATTAAAAAACACTCATAATTAGTTAATATTCAGAAGTGACAGCCTTCAAACACAGGTCAATATTAACAAAAGTCAAAGAATAGCTAAGCCTCTAAGCCTAAAATAACGCAGAATGCACAAACAGAAATTGTGTGTTCTCCGTTTAGTAGAATCTGCTGCTGATTTCATAACATTTTCCCATAGGATATTTATTTGCTAATGAAACCCTAATAATATTAATAATAATTATATGAACACGTAACCAATATTAAGACATGATAAGAATCAAGAAGTGTGATTATTCTTGAATCAAGTTGCCAACCTGTTGCGTTATCCACTTTTGTTCTTCTATTATTTTGCTCCACAGCTGAGGATAATGGGACATTAGCATTCACCAACCCTTCAGTGGAATGATCTTGCTTATTGGCTCTTGATACTTCATCAGGTATAGATCCATTTATATTCATTTTACCCTGCTGCGTATTACTCCCTAAGGCTTCTGACTTATGTGCTAAGCGGTCCGAATCAAGATGATCATCCTCTTTAACCTTACCATGTCCACTTGGTTGCCATTGTTTGCAGGAGTCAGATTGTTCAAATGGAAAGTTTTCATCCCCATTTCTGATTATGTTTAAATTCTTAGGATTCATTACAGGACTACCATCACCAGCAACAATTTCAGTGCCACTTTTGGCAGAATTATTCCTATCCTTGACAACATCTTCTGTATCCTCTGGACCTTGGGATCGAGAAGGAACTCCAAACACAGGTTCTAAAAATGTTGTCCAAATCTTCATAGCTTTATCTAACTGTTCAGTTGTACACATTTCTCCACAAGAATATTTTATGAGTTGATACAGATCTTCATGGATCTCAGGATCAGGATACACAAATTCTAAGTGAGGAATAATTGGCTGTCTATTTCCAGCAGAAATTGCAAGAAGAACATCATCTTCTTTTCGTTTCTTCTCACTGATTTCTTTGATTTCTGCCAGTAAGACTGTAAAATGCACATCAAAAGCAAGGAGTTAAGAGTTAGACCTCATGAAAATAAAAAAAAACTACTGTAACATGATCACTACATATTTCATAGTTGAAGTTCCACTGCACTTTAACAAAAGTAAGCCACATATTGGAAGTGCTCGTACAAGCGTAATCAATACACTCAAAGTAAATGCATGTCCTGGTACATATTATATCATAAAATTGCTTTAAGACAAAGGCATCAGGCAAGAAAGGGTGTACACACACCTGTAGAAGAAAATAGAATGAAGATAATATCTGTTAGGATCTTGGATGAGCACAATCAAGGAAAGGGATGGAAATCAAAATAACAAAGGATGGAAGGTTTACTATTGAAGAAAATTAAATAGTGAAAGACAGTTTAGGTTGTTAGGTTAGGATAGTTATGGTTGTTAGCTTGGTTAGTGAGTGTTGTATGTAGGTTGGTCTATATAAAGACTAACCATTAGTTGTAGAGGGGCTTTTGGTTTTTGATTTGTGTACTGGGACAGGCTTTGATCCTGTGTGAAAGGAAGAGTGCTTCCTTTGGGATACTGAGTTGCCATTCAGTATTTCTTTTCTTTGAGAATTCAATAAAAACATTCACAGAGAAGTGAAATTCCTTTGTTCGTTCGATTTTCTTGGTTTCTTTGTTAGGAACCTAACAATATCTCACATGGTTAACCTTTTTGAAGCCATTAAAATAATTTATTTACAGTGAAAAGCTCAAATTCCATGTTCTTTGCAGGGCAACGTAATGTTTTACCTTTAGTGCTCAAGCTCTTTGTATCCTGCTGCTTAAAGTAAAAACTACGATGATCAAGTGATTTGTGGTAGTTCTTTGCATATATTTCAGCCCAAACTTTATTAAAATCAGCACGACACCTTGCCCACTCATCCTGTTTCTGCTTCAAGCGGATTAATATGACTGGCAAAGCTAAAGATGCATTCTTCTTTAGGACATCCATTACATCAAGTCCATGATCACCATATAATCTTTCAATGCACCTAAGATTTAGAGCTAAAGGAAAACAACAAAAAGTCATATTTGAACATGGAAAACATCAAGAAAATACTTTGTAAAGCATATATGTACTTTGACAAATTTGATTCATCAGGTGGAAAGCAGATAACCTGTTAAGTGTTCCTCAATACGAATTGGACTGTCTCCTTTAATTATATTAGCATTAATCTTTTCTAAGAGCTCCTCAACACGCTTAGTTGCCACATTTACAGACTCTAACAACATGTCAAGTTCAAACCTGCCAGCATAAGTTCAAATAGTATCAGCGAGTACAAACCAAAGATAACCTGTAGAAATCAATCTCTGAACATTCCACTGATGTCAAAACTAACCAAAAATCATAAATAAGATCATAACCAATAAAATATAAATAAATGGTAAGCTCAAACCTGTCATCTTCACATCTAAACAAGCTCTCCTCATACTGATTTTTGCGCATATGTTTAAAGGAATAGTCCTCACTACCAGAAGTAACAGAAACCCAGTGATCATTCAACACCTCTGCACCAAGTTCTGTTCTCTGGCTGGCTGGCGGTATTAGGTACTGTGTGAGCACAAAATAATGCATATATAAAAACAATCAGAAAATTAGAGATTTCATTAGGAGTTAGAACATGCTAAAAGGAAAGAGACAAGTAAAGCAACCATACATTTTTTGGTAGAAGACGATAACTGGGAGTGCATTGTTCACAGTTAGAAAGATCCAGCTCACTTATAGGTTTTCCTGCATACTTATCTTTGCTGGCATATAGAGACATCTTAGGAGCTGAAACATCCTTGTTAGCAGTTGCATTGGATTTGTCCCTTTCACGGCATTCACGGTCCCTTTCTTTCATCCCATCATCCCTATCACGATCCTTGTCCTCTACCTTCATTGGTTTTGGTCCGTGTCCTTCATACCAAAAGGATTCTGATGAACAAGTAGCAGTCAGATTTTTTAGGCCATAAAATGTTCATGTGGGCCCATGCAGTATAAAAAATAAAAGGGGGGCGGGGGGGCAGGGGGGCA
>Ga0209489_107761_pt1 | contig 15539 bp, 9 predicted proteins | sample SiratrowhiteBW_FD_187527 | JGI IMG/M metagenome (GOLD analysis project Ga0209489, IMG submission 187527) | Root nodule microbial communities of legume samples collected from California, USA - Siratro white BW (SPAdes) (version 2) | ecosystem: Host-associated > Plants > Roots > Nodule | place: USA... | reverse complement strand
ATATATATATATATATATATATATATATATATATATATATATATATATATATATATGTATATATATATATATATATATATTTCACTTTTTTTCATTCTGTAGTTTCTCATGCTTCACTGTCTTATTTGAAGTTCAGAGTTAAGTACAAATATGAAATACTGCATTTTCAATTAAGTAAAGTATTTTGTATTTAAAACTTTAATTATTTTTGAAGCTGGGTTATTATATAGTTTATATGATTAGTTTGTTGAATCAAGATTTTTTAACTCAGTCAAAAATATTTAAATGTGTGAGCTTTATCTTCTATGCATTTACTTCTAAAAAAGATTTTTTTGTAAAAAAAAAACATAAGAATGTTTCCTTCCGAAATTGATTACTGTATTTATTATTTTATATAACACTGTTCTATTGTTTATTGCACTTTAAAATTCAGAAATTGTCAGCAAAAACAAAAACAATCCAGAATTGATGATTATTTTACAGTTTAATAAATTTGAATTTGGAATTAAAAAGTACCGGAGAAGTTTAGTTTGTAGTGTGGATGATATCGACGAGTGTTTTTTATCCTAATAATGCACGATGAGATTTATCTATTGATTGATCGAAAAAAGAAAAGAAATAGAGCGATGGTGTATAATGTGCATTTGGGCAACTTTCTTGTTCCGTGGTTACAAAGTGGCAGAGCATTTGGAACTGGGAATCGACAGGTCGCTGTCTCAAACCAAACCACGATTGACCGTAACAGCATCAGCAGCGATTCCCATCCTAATGTTACGTGAGTCCACGCTGGACGCATCCTTATCATGATTATGCATTCCTAATCAAATTATTATTATCAAACAACACTTCCATCACCGGATTCTTCGTTAATACATAGAAAATTCATAATATTAATAAACAATGAATAATTAAGTAGAATATGCGAGCATGATGATGCGGGAAAGGAATCTGCGATGGAGTGGGCCATGGGTGAAGGCCCACATGAGGTGGAGGATTATTGGGCCACATCATCAACGTTGGAATGATTCAGTCACCTGGTTGGAAAACCGAGCATCGCATGTTACTATGTGAGAGAATCACGCCCATAATAGCCAAGACAGCCAAACGTGAACACATTCAAAGGTGTAATCCTAGTTAGCATCCACGTGGCGGCTTTGTAGTGGTGGGAGGCTTTCAAATCATATGAAATGGAACAACTTAGGTTGGGGATTTGTGGCGTCCATTTTAGAGTGGGGACTCCTCCACCGCCCCTCAACTTTTTCACCTAAAAATTGTCGCTTTACAGCCAATTCCTTCTAACTTTTCTTCCGGTAAATATCACAAACACTTCTCCACAGTTTACTACATCAATGAGGAACAATTGGAGAAGGAAATTGGAATTGGTATTGGTATTGTTATCTTGATACTATATATGAGCAGCATGATAGTGTCTTAAGGCAAAGGAGCAATGAGACGTGTAAGGGTTTGAAAAGAAATGTAAAGAAAGGATAGAAACTAGTTTTGTATTGTGAAATGATGGAGGGAATGAGCCGAGGCAAGTGCATGGGTTGTAAAAGGAAGGCACAGAGTAGAGAAGTTATTTGTGTTGGTGACGTGGGAGATGAAGGGGTGGAAAGCATAGGCATGTGGGGCCATGTGAAATTTTGATCTTTTTGAAAAGGGGGGGATTCCCAAGGCTATGAACAATGGAAATGGGCTGATTCAGGGAACCAAAAGTTGTCCACGCAATTAACTTCTTCTTTCTGTTATTGTTTTTTCTTTCCTATTTTTTCCCACCTGGCTCCACCACTCCCATTTGGATTTTGGAGGTTAATGATGCCCATTCATCACGGGTCCCACATCGAGCACCGCCCTATTTCCTTTTGTTGCCTTTTCATTGGCCATTTTTCCAAACGTCCTTTTCAAATTTTGCTTCATACTTACCAAAACTCTCTAGCCTTAAGATTTTGGTTAAAGAGCTTAACTTGACCATAACAGGGAAAGCAAAAACACACCCTTCTTTTCTTTAACTTCATAATAGTACATGCCAGAGTTGCTAAGTACCCACTAATTTAATTACATTTAATTAGCTCTACAATTAGAAACAGCATTACTGCAATCAGTACAACATCCATTAACCAAGGCACGATTTTGTTGGTGTATAGCCGTGTTAATTATCTACAGAAGTGGAGTAATTTAGTACGGTTTCAATTAAAGGGCTTTCATGTGTTGTTGTTGTCTTTGAAAATTATTATATCTTTTCTTCATTTGTTTTCCATTATTTTTTATTGCTCCGTTTTGGGTGCCTAGCTGGCTAGCTTTCCGATCTAGGGAAAAGGTGGGTCCATTCTGAAGGGTAGAGGCTAGGCCTAGAGCGCATATTTTTTTAAGGTGTTACTATATTATTCTACAAAGAGAGAAAATATAAATTAACTAAGTGGTATGATAATAATAGAAAAACAGATAGTAAAAAAGAGTAGGTTTGTAGTAATACAACTCCAAAACACATACAACCCCACATGTGAAACGGTGTCTTTATAGTAGTCACCCCGTAAATATTTTGTAATCTGAGTAAAATATAAACTAGAGATTCTTTAATAATGAATATATGACAGAAAATTCTACTTGGTTTTAAAATATTTAATAATAACGCTTTTATTCTGCGAGTTGTCTTACAGAAATTTTGTCCACGCCATTTACCATTTTTTACGGTGAAATAATTTAAAAGAGAAATCTGGTTCTTACATAACAATTAGGAAAAAGTGTTCTCACAGTTTCACTCAATTGCTATATATATTATACACGTATCAAATAAGAGGAGTAAAATACATATATTACACAATTCAAAATATTAATATTTATTTTATTTTTTAACTTAGAATATAAATATATATTACTCAAAGTATAATCTTCCATCAAATAATTGTATCGGGAAGGTTTGATCTACATTTACATATATTTTTATGTTATTTTGCAGAGATAATAGATAAAGAATTGAAAGGAAAGACATTGACAACTGGGCATACAACAAGTGTCTTTTATTTTCTGTCAGTGACATGAGCCATCTCTTTGAAAAAGATTCTTCCAAGTGATCACACAGCACACAAACACACTTCACACACTCTTTCTCTCTTTGGAGTTGCGTCTACTGTTCATACACGGCACCTCTATATAAACCTCTCTCACTTTGATCACCTCACTCACAATAACCACCACTCTTTCTCTCTGCCTTCCTCGCTCGTTTACACACCCTCCAACCTTCAACTTTCAGCCTTTTTTATCTACTTTCCAAATGGCCAGTGTTGAGGTAATTCAAAGACACAGTCTCGTTGTTTATTGCCTCTGGTTTTGTACATTCCTATGTAGGTCCACGTGTGTAGCAGTAGTTTATATTCTTCCTACATGCACACGATGAAAATAAAAACTAAAATAATAACCGTTTCTTCACTTTCTTTTTTGTTCTGTTCTTCACTATATATTGATCAAAGATCAGTTTGGTTTTTTATTACGTGCAAAGGTGCGATCTACCAAGTTCTCTATATACGTTGCACTTGCGATGGTAATCAATAGCTAGTCTTAACATAAAGCACCTTGATGTTAATTTCATTTTGGTTTTTCCCGATCTATCTTTGTTTCTGTTGCTGCGGTATTTGATAACCATCGATATACAATCCATAAATTATAGCTGCGATCGGCCACTTAAACTGTACGAGATTTGAAGGAATCAACATGTTCCATAGTTTTTTTTTTTTTAATCATTGATTTGTTTTGATATGAATCACGAACCATTTTCCAGTTGACTAATATCTTTGAAATATTCATTGATGTGTGAAATTGGACTGCGATCAACACTTCTAAGTGGACCTCGTTTTTTTTTTCTGGTATAAAGATCACAGATGTATGTATTATCGAAACAACATCATAGAACAATTTTTTACGTAAGCTTCTTTTTTTCTCCCCTAAGTAGACTATCATTAATTTATTTAAAGCTCAATCCAACATAACCCAACTAATTGTCGAAGCTAGTTAACACCCTCGAAACCAACATGAACATCTACGTTAAAATGAAAGGAAAATAATTATTTCTATCGCCAAGTTGACACTTTACTTCATAATTTAAATTTATTTTATAACAAGCTAAAGTGGTGATTATGTGATCTTTCACTAAGGTCTCTCCCATCAACTTTATTGGTTTTTCCTGTTTCCAATCCACCTTTGTCAAGCTTGTCACAAGAATTTGTTAAATAAAATTAGAAATGTTACAGGTTGCACAGCAAGCACCAGCATCAGTACAAGATACTGAAGCAACAGAGGTAACCAAGACCCTGGAAGCAACCCTGGAACAAGTAGCCACTGAGGTTCCTGCCCCAGAACAACCAGCTGCTGAGGTTCCTGCCCCAGAACAACCAGCCGATGAGGTTCCTGCCCCAGAATCAACCACCGAAGAACCAAAGAAGGAAACTTCCGAAGCACCAGCAGAAACAACAACAACAGAAGAAACCCCAGAAGGTACAGAAACCCAGGTTCCAGTTGAAGTTGTGACCGAGGAGAGAGAGACGAAGGAGCCAGAGGAAGCCAAGCCAGAGGAAGAGAAGTCAGAAGAAGAGAAAAAGGACGAAGTGAAAGAAGAGGTAACAGCAGAGGAGACCAAAGAACCTACTGAAACAGAAGCAGCAACCACAGAGGAAGAGAACAAACCCGCTGAGGCAGTGGAAGAGGTTCCTGTTGTTGAGAAGACTGAAGCTTAGACCAATGGAAAGTGTGAGTAAGAAAAGAAGTTTAAACGGTCCTACTTGTGGGGATCAGCTCTACCATTTTGCATGCCAAGTTCAAAAGCTTTCTCCTATTTTATTTCTTTAGTTTTATATTATTATTATTATATTATATGATGGTTAAGTCTTCGGTTGTATGGGGGGTATACCTACGTGTAAGCACGACACTTGGCCCCACATGAGCATGCTTGCCAAGGGATGACATGAGAATTTTTACGAGTCGTGTATTTAAGTGAGCTAAGCTGCTGGTGCGGGAGCTTTGGGGTGATGTTTATTGGCCGGGTTAAATGAGTTTGTGATGGTGTGTTACTGTGTTTCTTTAGGTTTGAATAAATAATATTTACTTTATAATTTATATTGTTGTTTTTACACAATAATGTTTTCCTTTTTAAACTTCTTGTCTTCCACATTAAACTTTTAATATTGCGAAGTAATTGTATCTGAATATATGTCTTTAATCAATTCGTGTTATGAGCGGATCGATCGTAAATGAACATGAAGCAGTAACTTACCTATTTACCTATTTATTAACAAAAAGTACGTTAGAGTTTTCTGCTTTGTACCATGTTCCCAAAAAAATTCAGGTAGTTCGAAGGTAAACAATAAAAAAAAAGACATAAATAAATGGATATATATCATATTATTTATATTATATATGTTCGTGTAAGTTTTTTAATTACATAACTAAATGTTTATTTAAAATCTTTATAATTCATATTTAATAGAGATTTTTTTTTTTTAAATAATCACGTATTAACATTTGATTACGAAACTAGACGGTAGCCATGAAAAACTTACACAAATTTTACCCAATAAATATTCTATGGCAATGAATTGCAACTTTTAACACTATATTACTATGCCCTGTATCAAAATTAACTAAAAGTTGTTTATTAATCAGAAAACAATGATTAATTGTGCTATTATTTGAAAACTTATGTATCATTAAGTACCAGAGGCCACAGTCTATAAAAATTTTTAAGTCTACCCTAACTTACAAATATTCATACCACGATCAATCAACAATACCAATGTATTAAATGGAATCATCAACTAGAAACATTGTCAAATACCAACTTAGAGTATATAACTAGATATCAATTTCAACTAATAAGTCAATTTACAAGATTATATCTAAAGTTCACTTTTTAAGAAATTCACACTTATTATTCTTATATGAGAAACATGGTTGGAGAGGCTCATTTTGAGATAAATAAACCTATCCTACCCTATAATATGTACAGGATTAAGAACCTATATTTCTCTAGTATGCAGTCAAGACCATTGGTACTAATGTTGTTGGTCTATTTAACTAATACCAAAACTACAAGCAATGTGTTCTTGGGTGATGACTCCAAAGTGATCTTGCATAACAGCCATAGATGGATACTCGGGTAAAAGCAGCTGGTAAAAACATGTGTGAGATGAGGGCAGACGATTGGTAGGTTCTGCAGTCTTGCAAATGGATAGAGGGGAAGACAAAGCACAGAATCCTTCAACCGGTAAATATTTCACAGATGTCCAAAAGAAAATCAAAACCCTCCTTTGTTGTGCTGACATTCTCCCAACAATCTGCCAAGTTTTTTCCACAAAATATTATATTAAAATTTAACAACAAAGCATCCCCAATCAACCTAGAAATAATGAGTTATTTGAAATACTTCCAGTTAAATCGGAGATCCCAATTAAATAATACTAATAGATAGGAAATAGTAATTTAAATAAACAGGGGAAATTGATTTAATATGTTCTTGGACGTTAAAGTAAGTGTTGTAAAATTACATTAGCAAAGGAATCTGCAAAAAAAAAAAAAAAAAAAAAAAAAAAAAAAAAAAAAAAAAAAAAAAAAAAAAAAAAAGGAGAAAAAAATATATGTGAAATAAAAAACAAGGGAAGACCAGTATCCAACACACCTCCCAAAACCAAGTTATCTGACAGTCAGACTCTTTATAGCCCTTGTACATGGTATGTGCCTTCCAATCTTCAATAGAGATTGCATTTTCACTCCCATATAGCATCCAATCAAGATCTTCAAGCTCTAAACACTGGAAGAACTGTTCAAGCTTTGAGCTGGAAAGAATATCAGCAAAACCTTGGACAAAATTTGACACCTGCTCAGATATGGATGTTACAAAAGAATGCTGTATGAGAAGATCAACATAGTTGTCCCTGTTCTGACTATTCAATACAATGCTTTTCCCATCAGGACAAAGCTCAACAACTTTCCTGCTTCCTAATTCCTCCAACTCTCTAACAAATGTCAGTCCTAATGCATCCGAATCAATGAAATCAGCATCCATCTCTAATATTTGCTTGCAGCTTCTGTACAAGCAAGGATCTGTATCCCGTATATCCTCCAAGGTAACACGAATTCCAGCCAATTGTATGAAAAATACACGATCAAAAGCAATACCAACTTGCACCTTTTTCAACAAAGCCAATGCAATAATCCGACCAGCAAACCTAAAGTACTCAAGGTGCCGAGGATGTACCTTAGATGCTGCAGTTAAGTAGACAAAGAATAAACTAAACATGATTGAGCAAAAGATGTCCAACAATATCTACTGATAAAGATATATAGCAAAACACATCAATACTCAACACTGACTAAGAAACCATGGCACTGACTAAGCAACCATGATACCCAGTATTAACTAATGGGAACTCAAGTTGAGAGACAATGCTAATTATTGGAATTTGGACATGTTGCACAATGCAGAATATTTGTACTGATGGAAAGGTTAACAGTATAGTTTTCTAAAAGATACAACCATCCATAAGTATAACAATTCATGGCATTAGGAAAGCTATACACTTGACTATTCTAAAATAACTGAAAATTGATTATGATTTAATATGGATAACTTTTAGATTTCACATAGTAGAAAAAATAAATGGGCCGGAACCCAAGTAACTAAGGTAAGTTTCATCAGGCAACACCCCTTCTAATCTAACGTAACCTGAATGTCCAAATATTTTTCTTTAGGAAAAAAAGGGTCAGGTTGATTGGATTGGACCAGTGACCACCCCCCAAAAGGCAAGGTGTCCAAGTTCTATAAACTTGTAGTAATAAAATAATAATAACAAAGGAGGAATGTATATACTTCAAAACTCCAAACAAATTATTTGAAACATAAAATCAATGATTTGTCAAATTTCCCTAACATTTCCAATAGTAATATTAATTTAAGTGATTATTACAAAAATAAAAGGAATGAATATGAATGAGACTAGCATTACTATAATTTGATAGGAATACGGGAAGACAACAACAATACCAATGAGAAAAATTATCCCATTTCGATTGCCTGATGTTTCGATTGCTTGACACCTAGAGTGAAAAAGTTTAGCTTGTCTAACATGATAAGATATGTAAAATGATAAAACAAACTGATTTAAAGTGGATCACGTTTACAAAATGTTTTGGTTAAAATTCTTGACCTCACACATCTCACTTTAGATCAGCCAAAATCAACAAAAAAGAATAAAAATACGAAGATGGCATCAATGTGGGAAAGAAAATGACACTTCGGCATAGCAAACCACTGGAAAGATAAAAAAGGATAGGATTATATAATAATCCTAACGATGATATCTCAATTGACTAGAATCCATTTATGAATAAGTAGGCTTTGTTTTAACTCTCAACTTCCCTTATTTGCGCAAGGGTTTTATCACCTAAATACTAGCTCAATATACTTAAGAAAGATTGTCACTATTTGAAAAATACTCATTAAGCATGAGAACAAAACATAAATTTAGTTTCCAGAAAAAACTTACCAGGATTCGGATAAAATCTCCTGCAGTCATTCGGGCAAGCCACAAAAAGAGCATGTCGTGGATCAAATATTCCTCGACACACCAGAACAAACCACTCCCGCAACACACCCGGTCCTGTAGCTTCCTCATTTTTGAATTCCATAAACAGACCAGAACGCAGTGACTCCGGCTTCGCTCCTCTTATGTACTCAAAAGACTCCGCCAGTACCTGAGACCTGTCAATAAGCATCTCGTGAAACATGTCATGGCCTTCCTTTACAATAGGGAACATCATCATCGCCAAATGCCTCCTACACTCAAAATTGGTCACACTCTTGTCATCAAGAACCCATCGATGATCACCACCTCTCCTCTCAAACCCAACAACTAGCGCAGACAGCATATTCTTATGAAACCTTAAAACTGTCCAAAACATTTCCTCCGCACCATCAAAGACCTTAGAAGTATCATACAAATCCTTCAAGATATTCAGATACTGAGACCATGAGGGATGAACAAAATCCCTCCCATCAGATTCCTTTCCCGCCAAGCATTCCGCCATGCAGCGAAAACACTCATCCATTTTGCTCAACAACCGAACAAACACAAGCCGTAGATAATCAACTTCTCCGGCAAGCAACTGCTCATGCTCCTTCTCCACACTACATTTTCCATCATCACCACTCACAAAACCCCCCAAAAATTGCTTCTGCAGAATAATTGCATTCCTCAAAGGGTCCAAGAATGTTGTCAAATCCGAAACCTCCTCCGACGAAGGCCTCGTGATGATACTTTTACACCGTTTACTATTATCCAAGCTCACCAACAACGTATCCACAAGCTCAGGAACAAAGGAAAAAACATCGTGAAGCGAAACCCTCCTTTTCACACTCCCAGAACCATAGGACACCCCAGTTCTTTTCAACAACATCCCCAAAGTGTTTCTACACGAAAGGTACACACGATCATGTTCTCCACCACACCTATACTTTCTAAGCTGCTTGCAAAACTCCATCACCGCGCCAGTGAAAATACTCTGCCGATGCTTCGCGCGCACGCAACCAATGAAACTGATTATGCAATACTCGGCAATTTGCCTGGTAGCCGCGCCACTTGTGTAGCAGAAATAGACCAGCATCGCGGGGGCAGCAGAAGTCTCGTAGAGCTCCACGAAACCGGGGAGGCTGAAGTGGCGCGAGGTGACAGCCTTCACGGTCCTCAAGGCCTCACACGCGCTCCGCCCGTTGTTGGTACTAGCCACATGCACGAGCAGAGAGAGCACGTAATCCATATTGCGCGACGCCGCGGGGTAGAATCCGCTGCGCAAGTGACCAACGACGTTGAGATTGGAATCGTTTCCGATGCCGCACTCTACCAGAGTCTTCTCCAATTGAAGCTGTCTCCCCATGTATATCACTCTTAGTTCTGTCAGTGGCGTACCTGTCACCCACGCCGTCTTCAGAAGGATAGATTTCACCGTCTCTTCCGGGTAACCGGTCATCAAAATGCTGGACCCCTCCACCGTGCGGACGAAGAACTGCAACGGATAGTCGGAGTCTTCTTCTGCGCCAGACATTTACACTGCCACCGGAGAGTGATAGTAGTTATTGACGGCAGTTACTGCGGTCAAAAGTAAAACGTTAAAGTCCGTCGCCACCTCCTCACATTATATTCACTTCCTTAGTTAATTAAGGAAATCCATTATTTTTTTATAATCAATTTCACCACTAAAAAATTACTCATTTATAAGTACTGAAACAAGTATTTATGTTTAATATTTATGCAGGTGGGAAAGCTAATCTTTGGTGAAAAGTTAATTAGTTTAGAAAGTCATTATTTTATCATATATAAATCTTTGTTTACTATTTTTATTATAATTATATATTTTAATTTTTTATTACATAAAATTTTTACAAATTATTACCAATAACTGTAAAGAACTTATCAGATAATCAATTTCTATAGAAATTTGAATAATAAATGAATAAGTTACTAAAGGATAAAACAAATGTTCTATATTTGAAAAAAAAAACAAATTATAAACACAAAATATACTGTAAAAAGGAGAAAAAACAAATAAAAAATACCTCTTGAGAAGAAACATCATGCTATGTATAACCTCAATTTGCGGACAGTTAAGGAAACATTAACATATATTTCATTTTCCTTATACGTAAGGATGTTTTTTTATATATAGTTAAGTCAAGGGAAAAAGAAAATAAACTTATTCAGTGTGGGACTAACTTAGCTGAAAAATCTTATTTTCATATATTTATTCACTAAGGTCCATATCAAAGACTTGATTGTCAACATATACTAAACTTAGAAAATTATTTCTCATTAATATCGAATTCTAACATTGTTGTAGGTTGATTCATTTGTGTTATATTTGTTATGTTTTGTAATTATTATAGCAAATATCTAACACTAATGAATTATAATTATCAATATGATATAAAAACAGATTAAAAAAAAAGTCTGCTTTCAAGTTTACTATTTTTTTCTCTATTCTTCTTTCTCTTTTTTATTTTTATTTTAAGACTAAGTTTCAAGATTAAGTTTGGGAAAGATACAGTGTTATCGGAACCCTTAAACTATATATGGTTGAAAGTATTGTTTATATCGATAAAGTCAAGAGTATGTGGAAAGTTCAAAATGTGATTACTTTAGAATTTTCGATCTGCTGGAAGAGATATATTTGTCAGGCAGTTCTACACATATTAGAAAACCTTATTAGAGAAATTCAAATCTTTGAGACCTATTTCAATTTGTAGATATGATACACCATGTAGTTGTGTGTTGTCAAGATCATTGTGAAATACAGAGAATCAGATATATGTTTTATGTTTCTTGAAAGGGTTAAGCGATATTTTTAATACTGTAAAAATTCTCAAGTGTTTTTAATAAAATCACTTTCGAAGGAAATTGATTGGGAATATTGTTCATGAGACAAAGGTTTTAACAAATATTGTTAAGAAACAGAATTAGAAAACTCAAGGACGTGGAAGAGGATGGAAAAGTTACGACAGCAGATGCAGAGGACAAAATCATGTTCAGGGAAAGCAATGTGCTTATCGTCACAAGATGAATCACACTGTCGATGAGTATTATTTCAAACAAACATATCCACCTTGTTCAAATAGAGGCAAGATCCTTTCTCCAAAAAACAATCTAGACCAGAAAAAAGAGCAAGTTGGTAATCTTAATCTTTGGAAGAGATATACAGAAGAGGAAACTAAAAAATTTAGACAAGTCAATAATTCCATTCTTTTACTCCTGGACAAATTCAGAAGTTGGTAAATCTCTTTCATGATTCATTAAATCATAACATCAATCCACTACAAAAGGCATCACATGGATACTTCTCCTAAAGATTCAATAACAAGTATAAGTCATCGGATACTTGAAATGGGAGATATTGACCATGTCACATGTGATCAAACTCAATTAATTTCTTTTCACAAATAAAAATTGATTAAAATAAAATTGCCTAATGACACTTTTGTTATAGCTGAATATGCTGGCAAAGAAAATTTTCTAAACTTTTTATCATCTTTAATATCCTATACATACCTTATTTTGCCTTTATTTTGATATATGTGCAAAGGTTAATTGATTATATGAATTGTAAACTAATTTTTTTCTTCTAAGGTTTATAAAAAATGTCACATTCAAGAATATTAGTCAAGCTAATTTTGATAGAGAATTATACTATCTCCAAAATTTAACATATGCCTTTACCGATCTACAATCTTGTGTTAGTGTTGTTTCAAATTGTAAAAACACTGAAATATATCTTGGCATTTTAGGTTAGGACATCCTTCGAATAGAATTGTTGAGCAAATGTGCATCAACTTTTCTTATATATGTTCTAATTGTAGATTGGTTGGTATGTGATACATGTCATTTTCAAAGCAACATAAATTGCCTTTCCAACAAAGTCAATATGTTATTTTAAAAGCTTTTGAACTCATTCATATTAATATATGGGGACCAGTTGTTAATATATCTATTCATGGACTTAAATATTTTTTAACTGTTGTTGATGACTACACTAGGCACACTTGGATTTATCTCATGAAATCTAGAGGTGAAACTAGATCTTTTTATTTCTAATTTTATTATATATTTTAAAAACCAATTTAATCACATATTAAAACCATTGGAACAGATAATAAAATAAAGTTTAACTATGATGAGTTGTATAATAGGTATGGTATTGCGCATTAGAGATCATGTGTTGAAACTCCTCAGCAAAATTTTGTTGTAGAGAGTAAACATCAACCCATCTTAAATGTCGCTTGTAGTTTAATTTTTCAATTTGATTTGCTTAAAATCTATTGGTCTTATGTTGTTTCTCATGTTCTGCATATGATCAATAAGCTTCATTCTATGACTATAAATGAAAAGTCTTCATATGAAATGTTATATGATCTTCCTCCCATATATTTGAATTTAAAAGTGTTTGGCTCTTTGTGCTTTGCTTTCAATATTGAAAATTAGATAACTAAACTTGATCCACAAGAAAAAAAAATGTATTTTATTATATATAAAAATGGGACTAAAGGTTATGTTCTTTTAGATCTTAAAATTAGAAAAATATTTATTAGTTTTCTATGAATCTATTTTTTCATATAAAAATTCTACAAGTCACCCAAATCATAACTATATTATCTCAACAAATCAACCAAATTCTATTCTCCTTTTAGAACCATAGTCAAAGAAATCAAGATAAGGAAATTGAATAAAATAATAACAGAGAAACTCGAGTCCAGACAATAGTCAACTACAAGATTATGTAGAAGATGATCAAAACAATTCTACAGTTTAAGTAAATATTCTTTAAGAAGATCAAGTAGTGTAAGAAGAGCTCTAAATTTTCTTGTTGATTATCATCACAAGATTAACAGTTCTGTTAGTCCTGCAGATTATGGCACAAAAGGTGAAGTTAATCATCCCTTTCATCTGTTTTGTCATATACAAACTTTCTGATAAAGACTTACACTATACCTTGTCTATTTCATCACAAAATGAGCCTCAAAATTATAAAGGCTTGCAAACATCCATAATGGGCTGCTGCTATAGAAAGGAAGATTAAAGCCCTCCAAACAATCATACTTGTATGAAAATACCATACTGCATGACAAGAAACCTATAGGTTGTATGTGGGTATATAAAATTAAATGTAGAGCTGATGGATCAATACAAAGGTATAAGGTTGGTCATGTTGCAAAGGATTACACTCAAGTTGAAGGAATCTATTATTTGAATACTTTTTCACAATTTGCCAAGTTAACCACGGTAAGACTTATGCTTGTTCTTGCTGTTACGAATCAGTGACACATACATCAATTAAACATTGACAACGCCTTTGTACATAAAAATTTGGAAGAAGATGTTTACGTGCTTCCCCTGAGTTTCTTTTCACTCAACCAAACCATATTTGCAAACTAACCAAATCCTTATAGGATCTTAAACAAGCCAACAGTCAGTGGTATCCTAAACTATCCTCTTTTGTTATTTTCATTGGATTTGTTTATCAAAATCCGGTCACTCTCTTTTCATTAAAAGGATTGTTGATATTACAACAATTTTGTGAGTATATTTGGATGATGTTATTCTCGAAAGAAATTCCTTGACAGATATTGAGCAAATTAAATAATGTTTGGATAACACTCTCAAAATTAAGAATCTTGGTGAACTAAAGTACTTTATTGATTTTGAAGTTGTCAAAACTAAAGAAGGAATTCATTTTTGTTAGAGAAAGCATGTGTTTGACATCCTTGCTGATACGGGAATCTTTGCCAACAAACCAAGTTTTACAGAATATATATTCCTTTGCAGAATCCTGATTCCTTCCCCCGACTTATGGGTAGACTGTTTTATCTTACTAATACTCGACCAGATATCAATTTTGTTGTCCATCTTCTTAGTCAGTTTATTCAAGCTCCTACGACTCATCATTATCAAGCTTGCACAATATATCCTTTGATATATCAAAAGAAATCACACACAAGGTCTCTTATTCACCCTTAATGCAGAAAAATAGCTTAAAGGTTTCAGTGATTTAGATTGGACATCATGTTCTCAAACTCAAAAATCCACCACCAGTTACTGAATATTTTTTAGAACTTCTTTTATCTCCTAAAAGTTCAAAAAACAAACTATCATGTCTCGTTCTTCTTCATAACAAAACACATTGATATTGATTATCATGTTATTCATAACAAAATTCAAGCTAAATTATTCTATCTTCTCCTTATTAGATGACATCACCAACTTACTGACTTTTTCACAAAAATCCTTGAACATTATTCCTTCTTGAATATTGTTAATATACTTTGGGATAAAGAGTATCCATTGTCCATTTCGAGAGGAGGGATGTTGTAATTTTATTTATTTGTTTTATATTTGTCATGCCTTTTCTGTTCTTATAGGAAGTTTGCCTGTACAAAATTATTCATATATAAAATTAGTTATTTATCTTTTACTTTCCCTTCTATGTTTACAATGACCACAACAAACATCAACAATAATGAATTACAATTGCCAATGTTATGTAGTTATAAATAATATAAGTTATTTAAAACATTTATTCATTCTACGTGTTTAAATTTTAAATAATTTAGGCACATGGTTAGATTACGTATAAATGAAAAAACAAAAATATTACATATCAACCCTCAACTCATTCATACAATAAAATAAATATTAAAAAAGAAAAAATATAAATATACATCATTAATAATTTGATTAAAAAAATAAATAAATGTATTTCACTTTATATGGAGACGAGTAAGTTAAACTTTATTAAATAAATTATATTTAATTATTTAAACAGGTTAGAATAACTATCTTTCAATATAAATGTAATTGACAAATAACATTGGTTATACAATTCACTGTTTTATGATTTTGTTTGTTGTGGAGTATACTTTCTAATTATTTCAAATAAATAATAGAACTATAACATTAATATATTTTAATTTAATATTATATATATATATATATATATATATATATATATAT
>Ga0209489_107758_pt1 | contig 15550 bp, 11 predicted proteins | sample SiratrowhiteBW_FD_187527 | JGI IMG/M metagenome (GOLD analysis project Ga0209489, IMG submission 187527) | Root nodule microbial communities of legume samples collected from California, USA - Siratro white BW (SPAdes) (version 2) | ecosystem: Host-associated > Plants > Roots > Nodule | place... | reverse complement strand
TGAAATCTTATAGTAAACTTGGAGTAAGTTGTAATATATTGTAATAGCTTTCTAGTATAATGTATAGTAATATTTGTCTAAGTTGTAGTAAATTGTAACAACTTTCTACTTTATGTTTATAATGTTGTGTCATTACTTAGAATTCTTGTATTTGTGGAAACTTGAAATTTGAATTGAGAATTTGTTGTATTGGAGATATTAGATTTTGAATTGAGAATGTGTTGATTATGGATTTCCATTTTTGGTTGCATTTTGGCATTGGGCAGCAGCGAATAGCTGCTGCCAATTTAAAAAAAAAAAACTACACATACCAGCACGGCTGTAGAGGGAATCGCGCTGGTATGTGACATACAAACGCGGTTCTTAATAAACAACCGCATTTGTATGTCACATACCAGCGCGGTTCCCTCTACAACCGTGCTGGTATGTGCAGTTTCTGTATATTATAGAACCTTCTGTGCCATTTTTCAACGTGATTTCTGAAGAACCGCGGTGGTATGTTATACTTTCCATCACCGTGTTTGTATCTTCAGTACTTTTTATCGTGGCTGAATCAAACGCGGTTGTACAACCGTGCTTGTAAGCCTTATACAACCGCGATTAATTGTCTTTTTTCTACTAGTGAATACATCTATTTATGAGATTATTTATTGTGGCAGTTTTATTGATCATCACTCTCCACACACAGTGTTGTGCCAAAGAAAATGGATTCACCTTTCACAAATCATAAGAAAAATTACTCTCTTTCCCAAAGATTATATCCTGTAAGATATTATAAGTCGTACTCACTGAGTATGATCTAGATTTGTTTTCATTCTATTCCCAATTAGTTTCTCTATGTAGTGTAATACTAGCTAGGACTTCCATTAATGTTGACTCCTGACCAATCTCTCAGTTAAACCATTTCCTTCTCCATCCAACTTCCATTCCCATTATTATGCCACACCCCTAACTCCCCGACTTTTGAATCTTTTTTCAAGGAATTGTTGTATAGTCTCAGGTACTTATGTCTAAGAGGTAATTCCTCTCCCCTATAAATCATCATGCCAAAATTTGATCTTGTTTCCTTTTCCTACTTTCCATGCCATATTTTGTTCAAACCAATTTCCTTTATCCTCTCCACTTATCGTCCTCCTAATATCCCTCCACCACCAAGATTCCTTGCTGGTTTATTCTCTATTATTCCACTATGTCCCACTTTCATATTTTGACTCTACGATTTCTTTCCATAAGCCTTATGTACCCATACCTAGCCTCCATATCCATTTTTCAAGTAAGGTCATATTAAATAATTTTAGATATTTTATTCCTAGCCCTCCCATTTTTTTTGGATTGCAAATTGAAAATCTTCCTCCCTTCAACTCTTCAATTCCATAAGAAATTTCCTAAATTTCCTTTATTACACTTGCTGGCGTCTTATAGAACGACATATAAAATAAATAGTAATAATCGATTTAAGTAAGCATATACTCCTTGCAAATGATAGATATTATACGCATTTTTTTTTTCTATTTGGGTGATCTTTTTCTTATTTTTTGAGTTACACCTTCCCAAGTGTGATACTTCTTAGGATTACCACCAAGTGGCAGTCCCAAGTAGGTAAAGGGCAAAGACATAACATTACAATTCATCATTTTGGCATATCTATTAACTATGTTCTCCTTTATACCCACCTTGCCTACTTTAAGTGGCAGCCCCAAGTACTCTTAGGAAGTTTACTTTTAAGTTCTAAGACTAATTTAAAATAACTAATGATGCTCTTCAAAGCTAGTGTGCTTTGTGAGTTTGATTCTACCAAAAAATAAAGTATTGTATGCAAATTACAACATACATACTTCAACCTGTTTTCTTCCCACCTGAACTCCTTTTATCCTATTTAATTGTCTGCCTTACAAATTTAGCTAAGCCATCAACAACTATGATGAAAAAGAATGGGGCAAGGGGATCCCCTTATCTTAATCCTTTTTATAAGTATAAACTCTGTTGTAGGAGCTTTCATGAACCAAGACGAAAATTATTGATGATTTTAGACATTTTTTTATCCACTTAATCCATTTATTTCCAAATCCTAATCTCTCCAATATATATAACAAAAAAAAAATCCCATTTAATAGAGTCACAGGCTTTCTCAAAGTCCACCTTACGCATCATGCACTTCGTCCTATTTCTCTTAACCTCCTCAACAGTATCATTAGCCAATTACACAGAATCAAGCATCCCTCTTCCCTTCTAAAATGCTGACTGAAATGGATCAATTACCCTATGTAAAACTACTTTCAATCTTAAAGATAAGATCTTTGTTAATATTGCTTTCAATCTTAAAGATAAGATCTTTGTTAATATTTTATAGATGCTACCCACCAAAGATATTGATCTATATTATTCTAACTTTTGATCTATATTATTCTAACGTTAGTGGGTTTTCACATTTTGGTATAACTGCTATGAGTGATGTGTAGTAACCTTTAGGCCATTTATCTATATTATGAAATTCATTTATTGCATGTATTAAGTCCCCTTTAACATGTTCAAAACTTTTTGAAAAAAGTAAAATTAAATCCATGAGACCTTGGACAGTTATTTCTATCAGAACCAAATATGGCGAACTTAATCTCTTTGTTTGTGAACTCTCTTATAAGCATCTCATTCTCCTCCTATTTTCTCAAACCCTAGGTTTCCTAGCTTAACTTTAAAGTCTATTATTTCATTAAACCTTTTCTCTAAATATTCCTTAACTTCTACTTTAACCCCTTTTAGATCCTCCAGCCATACTTCTTGTATTTTTATTCCTTTGATTGCATTCCTTGCCTTCCTCCATTTGGTAGTTAGATGAAAAAAAATCTTGTAGTCAAATTTCCTACAACTAGCCACTTAACTCTAGACTTTTGTCTAATCAAAGTTCCAACCTAAAATTTATCTTTTCAAGTTCAGCTAGATATACTCTCCTTTATTGTTTTTGATTATTTTCCATTTCACTTTCATCATCCCTCCTACCAGCGTCACCTATTTTATCTATTAATCGTAGTTTTTCCTTAATAATATCTTCAAAAAGAACTCTTTATTCCATATCCTTAAATCATGTTTTAACATTTTTAATTTTCTCTTTAAATAACACCACATCAAATCCCGTCACGTTATAACTTACCCATTTTTTCTTAATAAAATCTTAAAAGTCTTTATTGACTGCCACATATCCAAGTACTTAACTGGTGTAGGGTTCCAATCTATTTGAAGAGTTCTGATATTTTGACAACCACACGTGGCGCCACCCTCTTGACAACCTTAGGTGGCGCTCACGTGTCGCTGATGTGGGCAATAGCAATGATGTGGAAAAAAAATGCCAGTGTGGAGTGAAAATATGTGGAAGGTGTATTAGGTTTTGCTTATGCCGCCCGCAGAGCACTGTACTTCATACGACTCCATACGAGGAAGAGCCAATCGCAAACATCGACATTAGGGTTTTCTCTCACAGAGCAGTGGACTCCATACGAGGAAGAGCCAATCGCAGAGCCCAACATTAGGGTTTTGTGTCGCAGAACACTGGACTCCATACGAGGAAGAGCCAATCGCAGAGCCTAAGATTAGGGTTTTCAATCTGAGATATCAAAATCTCAGATCTGTTCATCATCTGCGTGTTCCAATTAGGAATCCCTCCTCACTGCGAGCACTGCAGCTGTTGTTAGCAAACGTCGTCTCCATTGTGGCTTTGTCGTTGGTTTGGTGAGTTGTTAAGAAATGGGTGTGTTTGTGATGTGCGGTTAGAAAGTTGTTATTGTTTAAATACTTAAGTAGGCAAGGTTAAACATTTTTTATGTTCAAAACTGGACATGAAGCAATACGGTTGTTCTTTGGGTTATTGCATTCGTAGGTGGTTGTAGGTGAAGAAGGCATAGTTCTGTTTAACTCAATAGTTGAAAACATTTAAGTATTTTAGGCTTTTTTGGTGTGTGGGGGCACTAAATTTGTGCCTGTGAATTGTGGTTAAAACTTTAGGCCTAGTTAAACACATAATTATACAATGTTAAACAATATGTTGTTTTAGTTAATGTCATTTAGTTTATGGTTTGTTTTGTACACACAAATTGTGCAACATACGAATTCTGTTTACTGGATTAATTTTATGACTAGGTTTGTTCAAAGTTAAGCATGGCTGGAAGAAGGTCCGACGCACAATGATCTAATGTCGATGGCAACGAACCTAAGGCAAGTCAGTTGTGTTTTTTGCATTTGATTTTGATTTAATTTTTAGACTTTACATAAATTTTGTTTTCCATGTTGCAGATTAGAGTATTCCACCTAGTAGATACTGATATTATCGTTGAAGTCAATAGAAGATTGTCTGACTTGTAGAAGGAGAAGTTGGACAAAACTCCGTTTAAGTGGCTTACTCGCATGGTAGAACTAATTAACATTAGTTGTCCATTGCTGCGTGAGTCGGTAAACCGGTGGTCTCCGAATGACCAAAGTTTTAGAATAAGGGAATATTTAGTTCCTCTATCTGTTGTAGATGTTTGTATGGGTTTAGGCTTGGGTATAAGTGGTGGCGAGGTTAGAATTGAGGATAATAACTTAGGTTTGGTATCAAATTTGTTTGAAGGTAGCGATATTACGGTATACGGTATTGTGGACAAATTGAAAGATAGAAATATGAATCGAAAAAAAACCTAGATGACTTTTGTAGGCTTTATATATTGCTTGCATTTGCTGTTTTTTATTTCCCTAGGACTTCTAGGACTGTTTGTACATATCCGTTTTATTTGTTAGATAATTTGGAGGACCTCAATGTTTATAATTGGGGAGGGGCGGTCCTTTCAATGTTAATGAGTAGTTTAGATAGATGTTCTTACGTATTGCACTAGCAAAGGAATATGCACGACCTATACTTGTGCGGATGTGTGCCTTTGTTGCAGGTTAGTGCCTTTGATATTGGTTTCATTGGTAATGTGATTGCTCTGTACATATTGTTGAAAAAATTATATTACTCATGTAATGTGTTGGTTTGCAATAGTTGTGGGCTGTTCAACATCTGGGGATGGGCAGACTTAGTTCATTTCCACGTTTTTTGGGATGGCCTTCTTTGAGGATTAGGTCTTCTAAAATTGAAGCTGCTTTCTTATACAATGAGGTGTGTATGTGGTTATTTATTTAACTTTGAAATGAAATTGTTTGGTTTGTTGACAACTTTTTATTGGACATTGCAAATTATATGGGAGTGGGATGTGACTGAGGAAGAGGGAGGTTTGGATATAGTGTGGGAAGCACTTGAGTCCATTCGTGGTGGAGGTCCACCACAAAGTGAGGGTGGAAACATTCCATCCTCACACGATTGGGATGGGTTGATGGCTCAACATCTTCAATGACGAGAGAAAATTGATCTGAATTATGCTCGCATTGCGTCCATTGAAGAAGACATGCATCTTTTGAGAGACCAGATGTTCAATGCTTGGAGAGACGGGCCTAGTACGGGTGAGGCAGGTCCCAATAGGTGGGATGAGGGACCAAGTATGGGTTAGGATGAATGTAAAGTAGGTCAGGAGGGACCCAGTATGGCTCAGGATGGACCAGATTCTTCGATGGGTCAGGATGATTGCAGTATGAGTCAAGGGGGTCCATATTTTTCAAATGCAACACCTACGGTGATTGGTGGTTACCTTCAATACAATGTAGAGGAGGGTACAAATGTGCACCAAGAGGGACCATATTCCCAGACTCCATCACCGACTCCGCTGCAGTCATATGTGTGTTATACTATACAGTTTCCCACTGTCGATTTCAAGAAGCTGTATAAGCTGGTGACCTCCAAAGGGCGTCGTAAGGACTCAGTCAGGTTGTTTGATATAAAAAATATTTATGTCATTAAATTTTTGTTTTTGATAAGAAAAATATGTTTATTTGAAGTTGTTGATGTTTACATAGGGTGTTAATTGATATTGGTAGACAAATGCTAAATACGACCGATTTAAACTCCCTTAAACCAAGGGCAAAATTGGACAACATGGTAAGTAGTCAAGTTTATTTCAATAATTTGTATTTGGTTAGTTGTTTAAAATGAAAAGTTGAACTTGTGTAGGTTATGTGGTTTGCAACAAGCATCCTAACGGTTGAGGAGTTGAAGACGTTGGGAACTGTTAGTAGAGTATTCTTCAATCCCTTTTTTGCGGTATGTTAAATAGTTTGTGTTGTATGTTAAATAGTTTATCAACTTGATGAGGTCTATTTGTGAAAATAATGTCATTGTAATGATTTGTAGACCCAAATATTTAAAGAGATGACTTTGGAACCGTCAAAATGTAGAGCTTGGAATCATCAGGATTACAAAATATTTATGCCCTGTGCTTTATTGGAGTTGGAGATGCTTTTGTTTTGTGAATTTGTAAGTTCCTTTGAAATGATGTGTAAATGAGGTTTAGTTATTATTGCACATTATTTGTTAATGTTGTCTGGATTGTAGGCATTTATTCCCGCAGTTCATGATGACCATTGGTGGTGCTATGTCCTTAAGCGTCGTAGTAGAGAGCTAATGGTCATAGACTCCATGGGTGACCACGATGGATCGCGTGCGGAACTAGACAATGCAATGGTACTTGAACATGTATTTTTTTTATATTGTATACATTTTGTAACTAAATTTAATGTTTGCAGGCAAGTAGAATTCATCATCTATTGTGCTTATTGGAGGAAGGTGTGGAAGGTCCCCCCATTTCAGTCGTGAACGACGATGTCCCACGTGAACCAAATTTGTGAGTTATGTGCTTTCTTAAATATAGGCAATGATGTGTTTTATACTGTTTTAATATTGTTGATGGTCTGCAGATATGATTGTGGGTTAATTGTGATTAAATGTATGGAAGTTTGGGACGGTGTGCCTCAGTATGATAGGAAGACCATGCCTGAGTTGTCATCGGTTAGTTTATCATTTCATTGAAGTTTATGTCTCTTTTGTGATTGGAGTTTTGAATTTATTATTTTTCATTGATGGATGTTGATTTATTTTGTTATTTTTGCAGAAACAACTTCAAACATATCGAGAAGATCTTGTATGCAAATGGGTCCTCCATGATGACAATCTACGTCGACAAAGAGTGTTGGAGGAATTTCAGCTCTTATAATATGTTATAATGTGAATGACTGATGAACATATGTTTGTATTCGATACTCATGAATGCAGTTATATATAGTTGTAATTTGGTTAAAGACATTTATAGCCAGAAATTGTAACCAACCTGTGGAGTTAATATGTGGTGGTTTTTTTTTAACTGACTTGATAACTTGAAGTCAATGTTCATATCCTGTTGAAATTAACCACTAACCAATACATGAATGGAAATTGAACTTTCGGACGTTGGACATGTGAGTTAGTCACAGTTATAGATCTTGAGAAAATTGTGTTCACATAAAGACTTAAATAAATTTGGTTGAACATATGTATTTGGATCGGTTGTCATGGTCCAAGAGTTTAGGTCCCACACAATTCATCACTGTGATTAGTGGTAAAAAAATTTAGTACTTACATGCACAGGGTTAAACACGTAGTATGTCCGTTAGTGGTCATGGTGCGGATGACTATACCATTCATTGTTGTGGTTGGTATGTCAACTTGTATTCAACGCCATTGTCCAAAGATGTAAGGGATTCCCCTTTATGGAGGTGAGGGAGCCACATAACTGCCTATTGTGATGGGTGGTCAGAAAGTTCAGCCGAAATAACCACTTAATTGAACATGGTTAAAATTTCGTAGACCCAGTGGTGGTCATGGCGTATGATGTCTGTCCAAGTGTACTGCAGTGTTTTTGAACTCCACTCGCTTAAGGCAAATTTGTTGAAATATTTGTTCACATTAAATATTTAACCATTCGTTATTATGTGATTAAGTGTACCACATTTTATGACCATTGGCTCAGACAATTTGTTGTTACCAAAGTGATTTGGCTTCAGAAAGACTTCCGCAGTAAGTGTTTAAGCATGTGTTATTATATGATTACCTGAACATATCTTTTAGACCACTTAACAAATAATCTGACAACTAAATTAATTAATTTAAATATTTGAGTAATTAATTTTGTCATATCTATAATTTAATAGATTAAAAGAATTATTAATTTTATATGAAGAAAAAATAATCGAAACTTAAATTATGGATATTAAACCTATATTATGACTACATATTTATCTTTTTCTATATTATATAATAAAATTAATATTTAAATTTATTTTTGAATTAAAAAATGGATCACTGCGACATATTAGATAAGACACATTAAAATAGATTAATGTCCACATATTTTGTCGCAGTATATGTTTAATCATTCCTTATTATGTGATTAACTGGACCACATTTAATGACCATATGTGACATTCATTGAAGTGGTACAAAGTGTGTAATCTGGCTACAGACAATTTACTGTTGCTTCACCGATTTGGCTACAGACAACAGTTCCACATTATGTGTTTAACCATGTGTTATTATATGATTAACTGAACATATCTTTCAACCATTTAACAAATAGTTTAATAACTTAACAAATGACATTGTTTGTGACATAAGTCATGTATTACAATATATCAAATTAAAGATAACAAAGACAAATGTCACATCATCTTCAAAATATGCCAAAATGTGTACAACAATACAAACTTCAATTCCCTCTTTGATGAGCATCTGTGTGTAATGAGTTCAGCAGTGACATGAAACCGACACCTGCCACATGTGACACCTGCATTGGTCACAAAATGGTTAGACATGAGGATCCATTTTGGTACTCCAATTCTGACTAAAAAAAACACACAATCAACACATTTGAAAGGTAATCTAACCGATTGGAAGCCATCGTAGTTGGATATTGTTGTGTTCATTGGGACGTCATTTGCAATGTGGAAAACTGAGGAAGTCACTTGTGCATGTCTTGTTTCAACCGTTGTGGCCTTTGTTGTCCTCTTTGGTCTTCCACCAACTTCACACCTTGACTTCAATCTTGAAGAGCTTGGGCGTCCCTTTCTATTAACAACCTTAGGACTACGGATTGAACTGTCTACATTTTCAGTGTATGGCAGGGGTGAGTTGGGGGTTGGGAGCACTTCAGATACAACATCGTGTGATGATTTGTTCTTCTTTCTTGATTTGTGTTTTTTCTCTGTCATTGTAGAGGCAAAATCATTGATATGTTGGTGTAGCAATTCAGTTGTGTCCTCTGACTCACAAGCACATTCTGCTATTTCATAAAACCGTTTACATAGAGCATCATACCTTTCAATATGTGGTTCTTTGTGTTTTAGACCATATGAAGCTCTAATGTAGTTGTGTCTTCTGCGTACATTTTTGCTCCACCTACTAAGTACATACTTTTCAGGAGCTTTATTAACCCTTTCCTGTGCAAATACCAGTAATGCGTGGCGACATATAATTCCCTTAAATTCAAATAGTAAGCAGCTGCAATTGATGTTGAAGTTTGATCGGTTGAAACCAACAACGAAATTCTTATGCTCAGGCTTTCCGTTCTGAATTGCCTCCTCCACAACATCGTACCTACATGCTTGGCCCTCCACAAAGACTTTGTCAACAACACAATTCATTTTCCCTCTGAATTCCAGTTGTATTTCATGGAATTTAGAATGTGTGTATTGTGTTTGAAATTGTCTTTCAAGCAGCGATTGAGATCCACAGGGAATAACTGTAGTCATCGATGCAAAGTCTGCTTCATACTCTTTTTCCGCCTTGTGTTGCAATGTATTGTCATACTAATGAACAAACTGTTGGAGTGTGGTCGTGGAATTGATGTACCCATCAAAAAATGTATTCATGCTTTCACTCCTTTGTGTGCCCAAAAATATTGTTTCAAATAACAAGGAACCCACCTATGTCGTTCACCATATAGATTTTTCAACCACTCATTTCCAACCAAGTCAAATTTGGTTATGAACCTGTCCCACTCACTCTCAAATTGAGCAACAGTTGAAGATTCATATACCACACTTTTAAGCATGTGTTTGATATCCTTGTATTCCACATACCCTTGCAGCTTTTCGAGGATCTTCTTCATTATGTGCCATAAGCACCACCTATGCCTTGTATTTGGGAATACACGTTTTATTACATTCTGCATCGCTTTACATTGATTAGTGACAATGTCTTCTGGTGGTTTATCATACATACATCTCAGCCAACTTTCAAACAACCAAAAAAGGAACTTGTGTCTTTAGAGGACAACAACCCACATCCTAACAATATTGACTGCCAGTGATGATTTACCCCAACAAATGGTGCAAAAGGCATGTCATATTTATTAGTAAGATACGTGGTATCGAAAGAAATGACATCTCCAAAATATTTACACGCTGCCCTTGTTCGTGCATCGGCCCAGAACACATTGCGTATGCGGCTATTGTCGCAACCGGGATCACGACGGGGCGATGGTCCAAAAATAATTTCTTTTTTGAAAAATAATGGAGCCGCCATCATAATTTATTAAAGGAAAAACTATGGAAAACCAAAAAAGTCAGATAAGGCAAGTTTGCAAAACCGGATTTAGAGTCCGGGAGTCGGTTACCTGTGGGGAAGGTACTAGCACCCCACAACGCCCGCCCTAAGGCGGTACCTTTAATTAAACAAATAAAATAAAAGAGTGTGATTTTTAGAAATTTTTATTTTTCCCAAAAAACAGAAATAGAATGCAAATAACAACAAACAAAAATATATATTTTTTTTGAATAGGGGGCCCGACAAGGATTTGACCTCGCTCCTACGTATCTCTATACAGGATAGAAAATCAGGGTACACGTAGTTCTGTTCCTGGGTATTTGTGAGGGCCGTTCTCGTCGAGATGTCGTGCTTATAGGGTTCGCTGAAGGGTTTCGAAGCTTGCATTTTTTCCGTGAGTGATATTTGGTTTGTGTATTTAGGAAGTGGGGTTAACATGTCATAGAAGGTGGTTTAGTTGATGATTATTGGAATGGAATGGAAAGGTGATGGAGGTTCATGGTGGGATGTACAGTCGAGATGCAGGGCAAAAACACAATGCAGAAACATTGTAGAATTATGCGTTCATGGAGATGCATGTTGATGAAATAGGAATAATTGTGAGTGCTTTTTATTTTATGCCATGAATGAATGTACAAGCAAAAAGGAAAAAACCATACCTGGTGCCTAGTCTTTTCTTTCTCAGTGTGCTTTCTTCTTTTCTCTCTTCTCAATATTCTCTCTCTCGTTCTCTTTTTCCATCACCAAAATGATCCCCCCCTCTTTTCTTTTTCTTCTTTGACTAATATATATCTTTTTCTTTTTTTTCCATTATTTTAATTGATATTTTTTTTAAAATGCTAGTGGTTCAGTTCAAAGAAGTTACCACTCTTTAACTCATTCATATTTACTATTTTTAATTTTTTTTTAAAACTAATATTAAAGATGAATCTATCCAGGAATGAGACTTAAATCATTTTTCAACGGTAATAATCCATTATTTATTATTAATTTTATTTTTCCTTAAGTGGAGAACGTGGGTTGTTATCTGAGCGGTTTCAAAATTATTATTTGCAAATATTTTTTTTAAAACAAATACGTGGAGTTAGAGAGTGAGAACATGGGAGTCTACTGCCATTGACTCATTCTTTTTATTATGTATTTATTATTTATTTATTATCTTGAACGTGCAAATCAAGTAAGCAGTTTGAAAGCAGTCTTCCATTCTTTTTTTTTATTATTTATTCTCCTTTTTTAATATATATTTATTTTTATTTTGTTTTTATTATTTAATCATTAATTATTTAATATTTATTATTTATTATTTGTTATTTTCGTTTTTTAATTATTATCTTTTAATTATCACATTTTTTTAGTTTTCTCTTAATGGAAAAAATTCAATATATTTTTAATTACTATCTTTTTTTCTTTCAACAAATTTTTAATAGACTGATCTTACTATTTCTTTTTATGAAGTTTATTTTAAAACTTTATTCATAGAATATAATGGGACCAAAGCCTCTCTTTTTTTTATTTAAATGACAAAGTATAATAAAACTAAATAACACGCACTTTTATTTTAATTTTTATATTGTTTTATAATCTGAAATAATTTATTTGTCCGGACGAAATTGGGTGTTGACAGCTGCCCCTCCTTACTTAAATTTTACCAAATGATCTAAACTTTTAAGGAGTTCAGATTAGTTGAGTAAAAGATAAGCAAGGACAAAAACACTAATTTCGTTCGGTTTGGAAATAAATATATACGAAGGCTGAGATCTTGCGTTGCAGGGGATTTATAAACCAAGGGATAACTAGAGACTTAGTATAGCTGCAAATTTAAAATGAAGATACGACGTAAAGCCCTTTCTTCATAAATGTTGAAAATTTGAAATGAAGATACGACGTAGAGCCCCTTCTTCATAAATGTTGGACAATTTGAAATGAAGATACGACGCAGAGTCCATTCTTCATGAATGTTGAAAATTTTAAAATGAAGATACAATGTAGAGCCCCTTCTTCATAAATGTTGAAAAATTTGAAATGAAGATACGACGTAGAGTCCATTCTTCATAAATGTTGAAAATTTGAAATGAAGATACGACGCAGAGTCCATTCTTCATGAATGTTGAAAATTTTAAAATGAAGATACGACGTAGAGCCCCTTCTTCATAAATGTTGGAAAATTTGAAATGAAGATACGACGCAGAGTCCATTCTTCATAAATGTTGAAAAATTTAAAATGAAGATACGACGTAGAGCCCATTCTTCATAAAGGTTAAAAATTTAAAAATGAAGATACGACGTAGAGCCCATTCTTCATAAATGTTAAATTTAAAATGAAGATACGACGTAGAGCCCATTCTTCAAAAACGTAATTTGAACTTGAGTATGATTTGATTGAAGTTTTGATGAAAATGCTTGAATGTATACATGCCATGAATGCACAACACTTTGAACTTTTAATCATTTTTGAATGTCAAATGAAACTCTGAATTTCTGAACACATGTTTGAACGTTTGAAAATTCGAGTTGAATGCATGTATGAACGTTTGAATACATGTAAATTTAAGTTTTTAAATGCATACATAAATGCACAATGATTTGATTTTTGAACTGATCTTGTACTGAGACAAGAGGGTCGTTGTTCTTCATTTTGACCTTGTACTGAGACGAGAGGGTCGTAAATTTTGAATAAATCTCTAGATAATGTCACTAAGATTATACATCCATGTTGTAGGATGTGAAGATACGACATTGAGTCCTTCTATTGATTTTTTTTATCTGTTCTTTCTGGAGAATGCATTTATGGATGCATGCAACTTTTGATTGAATATGAATTTTTTTTTATTTTGTTCCTTTTTAGAAAGATGCATATAAGAATGCATGAAATTTTATTTTATGGATACACTTATGTATGCATGAAATTTTTTAATATAAATTTTGAAAGTTGCATTTTTCAATGCATGAAACTTTGTGTAAATGTAAATTTCTTAATTTAAATGAAAATGCATACTTTGAATGCATGTAATTTGATTTTTCCTTGTTGAAAGATGTATGTTAGATGCATGACAATACATGAACTCTTTTTTTTTTTTTTTTTTTTTTCTGAAGAATGCGTTTATAAATACATGAAATTTGATTTTGTTTTTGTTTTAAGAATGCATGTTAAAATGAATGAAATTTGTTTGAATATGAATTTTTAATTTTCTTTTTTTTGAAAAATACATATAAGAATGCATGAAATTTGTTTGAATATGAATTTTTTATTTTCTTCTTTTTGAAAAATGCATATAATAATGCATGAAATTTGTTTGTTTTTTGTTTTTTTTTCATTGATGAAGGCATGAAATTTTTTTGATTGAATTTGAAAATGCATGCTTGAATGCATGAAATTTGATTTTTTTGTTATGTTTTGAACGATGTATTTGTGAATGCATTAAATTTTTGATTGAATTTGAACTTTTGGTTTGAATGAAAATGCATGTTTGAATACATAAAATTTAATTTTTTGTTCTTGTTGAAGAGTGCATTTATGAATGCATGAAAATGAAACTTTGTGAATTTTTTTGAATGAAAATGCTTGTTTGAGTGCATGAAATTCTTTTTGTCTTTTTGATTTTGTTCTTTTTTTTATTTTTTTAATCTATTTTTTTTAAGAATGTATTTATGAATACATGGAACTTTGTGAATTTTATGAATGAAAATGCATTTATGAATGTATGAAACTTTGTGAATTTTCTGAATGAAAATATGTGCTTGAATGCACGAATTTTTTTCTTTTTCTTGGATGATAATGCATATATTAAAGCACGAAATTCTTTTTTTCATTTTTATTTTCTTGAATGATAATGCATGAAATTCTATTTTCTTGTATGTACAAATTTTGAAATGATTTTACAAATGATTTTTTTTTTCAGTAAACTTTTCAAAGACCATGTTTCAAAAAGATATGTACGAATTTTCCAAAAGAGAAGATATGTACAAAAGATATTTTCAATGATTTTTAAATGTTTGAAAGTTTATGTACAAAGGAATATTTTTTAATGATTTCTTCTAATGTTTATTCAAAAAGTCTGTATAAAGATTTTTCCAAATATATATATTTTATGTACATTCAAAAAGGATTTTTTCAATGATTTTTTTTGTTTAAATGCATATATACAAAGAATTTAAAATATCTCAAGAACATGTACAAATTTTTTTTCTCTTTTTCAAAATTTCACTATGTAGAATCAGAAGTTCTTGGTAATCATTGAATTCACTAGATATCAATTTCCATTTTTTATGAAAATCTAGGGTCATTTGAAGTTAATGTCAACATGGTGTAGCCATCAACTTTCCTTTTGGAAACACTGCTTAGATGCATGCTTGGACCCATAGGTAAAGAGTAAGTGTTTAGGGAGTTTGAGGTATTTGAAAGATACTGGGAGTGAATCTTCCGACAGGACTGCCCCAGTTTAGGTGTCCCAGTTTTGGTGTGTTGGGTTGGCTATGTGGGCTTTAAGCTTGGAGGTATGAACAACTTGGTTAAAAAGAAAATAAAGGTAGTATAAAAGATTGATCCTAAAAGGAAAACGATTCATGTAAATTGCCCCAGTTTGTATGTAAAAGGAGAATGATGAGATTTGTGTGAATGGTTCCTTGTCTGGGTAAGGTGAAAAACATTGGGTAACAAAGGTACAAATGAAATCGGATGGCAAAGGCACTAGAAATATGATTGCCCCTGTTGGTATGTATGATGAGATATATGTAAGGGAAGGCAAGGGTATCAAATTGCCCCAGTGTCACTTCTGATGTTTTACTCTCTTCTAAAAGAGGCATTCTAGTAGACTTCCTTTTTTTCATTTTTTTAACACACATCATCGGTCACGTCCTCTTGTTACAAAGCTAAACTGTATGAAAATCATTGCAATCATTCAATAATCAATATGGACTTTATTGGGCTTGTAACGTGGTCAGGGTTATACGGTTGTGAAGAAAAGGATATAAAGGCTCAAAAAATATTTTTTTGGGATTTTATTTTTAAACAAGGATCATCAACCAAATGTTGTAACCAACCAAGGTCATCTTCCATGAGCTTTTTGTATCATGTAC
>Ga0209489_107757_pt1 | contig 15551 bp, 8 predicted proteins | sample SiratrowhiteBW_FD_187527 | JGI IMG/M metagenome (GOLD analysis project Ga0209489, IMG submission 187527) | Root nodule microbial communities of legume samples collected from California, USA - Siratro white BW (SPAdes) (version 2) | ecosystem: Host-associated > Plants > Roots > Nodule | place: USA... | reverse complement strand
TATATATATATATATATATATATATATATATATATATATTAAATTCTAACCTTTAAATCTTGTACAATCATTAATATTAGTCTCTACTTCTAGTATTGACATGACCATAAGAATGTTCACATGGATTTTATGAGTTGTTTATGGATTAAGTGATTTAGAATTGCATAATGTTACTTTTATATCACAATTTTATACTATTTCGTGTCAATTATATGATGAATATTTCTTTTTGGTGCAATTATTTTGTTCGGTTTTACCTAATAGATGCATATGCTGTTGGAAGGCATTGGTATTAGAAGATGTTTGGAGTTTATTCCTTCTTTGTTCTCATGAAGACACAGCAATTAGGAATTTATGGAAGAGAAATTCTACAAGAAATGCACTTTATCTCCAAATGATTATTGAAGATTGTTGGGGCCTTGCAAGGAATATTACCATCCATCACTTTTGTTTTACTAGAAGAGGCAATATGGTAGCTTAGGAAAACTATCTCTTTTTTATGTAAAAGCCAGAATTTGGCTACAAAACTTGTCTCCTTATATTTTGTCACTTTTCGTGAATTTCTTTTACTAAATACTTGTGTGTATATATATAATTTTCTTCTTATAATAAATTAATATAGAATTTTGTTGGAAACTCCTACTTACCAACGAATTTTGTGAATTGCAAATAAAAAGTGATAAGCTCCATAGAAAAAATTGGAAAAAAAATTAGGGGTAAGATAATGGCATAATTACCCTCTCACTATATTCAGTCCAGTTTATATTAAATTATGGTTAAACTAATCACAGTTATGTTTATGTTAAAATATGGTTAAACTAAATTATTATTGGTTATTATCTTATTCTTGATATGAGTCATTTATAATATAATCACACTAACCAATAAAAATAATTAATTCAGTTGATTTTTTTATTTATAAAAAATAATTTTAATATACTAAATTCACTCCTGTTTTTAATTACTTCTGACCTTATTTATTGTTATTCATTAGTAAAATACACATATTTATAATATTTAACAAGGATAAATGAGAAAGAGAAACTTTAGTATTTCATAAAAATGATAAAATATTCTATAGAACTATTAAATCATTTATCAACATTGTTTTACAAGTAACTTTTTCAAACATTAGACATCATAGAGTTTAGAATTGAAAAAAAAAATCAACTAAAGCCTTTTTGTTTTCTGTTTTATCTTAATTTATATTTTTATTATATAATATTTTAATACAATAAGAAATAAATCATAAGAAACTAGAAAAAGATTACTGATCGAATAATATTTAAAATAAATAATTAAACTCACAAAATACACCTAAAAATATCCAAAGCCAATTCGAACACGGAACATAACAACAGGACAAATAGAAAATATTTGGTCCACCATGTCTTTGCAAAAATGTCAGAAAGGTTCAGGTCTAAGTTGAAAAATGATGAAGCTTAAATTTTTAACACTTATCCTATCCTCATCTTCATTGGATTTTATTGAGTTAAGGTAGCTGAATCTATTACACTTCTTTATTTTATAATTTTAATCCACACACATAATAAATTAGAAAAAATAAAAAAAGAATTATATTATGCTTTAGTTAAATAAATAGTTTTGAGTTTATTATTTAATCATTATCATCATTATTTAAATGATTTAACCATTGGAGTAAGTGGTCTTCTTTAGTAGCATTAAGTGGGCACTAACAAAAATGTCAACACTGATTTCATGAAAGTAAAAGTACAGTGACGAAAGAAAAAGATGTGAACATGGGATGAATCATGCTTGCAATGAAGTGAATAGAAGGTGCTAGCACAAATATATTTAAAGCATACAGCTTGTAGAGGTTAAATAAGGGTCCCTCTGAATGGTTCCATTAGTTGGAAAATTAATCACTGAGAAACAACAGAAGATGGGCACACACACTGAAGATAATAACTAGAGGAAAAGGACACCACACCGCCTAGCTAGCTACTAGTCCCAACAAATTACAAATTGCATCCTCAACATATCTATGCACAACACATGAAAACCAACACATTAATAGACACAACCACCAAATATAGTTTACCTTCCATCTTCAAGCTTCAAACCAGGAACAAAACCAAATGGGATACCAACACTAAGGGTAAAATTCCACACACCACTTCTCTCACCAACCACTTCTTCCCCCACCCTCCATTCTTCTTCTCCTCACCACTTGCATTTGCTCCCTTTGCAGAAGCTGCAGAGAATTTTCAATACCCCCACATTGTTAAAATCAATCAGAATCATACATCACAATTATATTTTCAATGATTAGAACATGTATAATGTTTCCATGATTATGATCCTCTTTTGCAATAACTGACTCCAAAACAGCACACCCAATTAATGCAATCAGTTTACTATATCAGTTTACTATAAGGGTATCTCTAGTCTACATGGATCACTAACTGCAACAGCAAAAGCAAAGTTTTGTAAGTATTTTTTATTGTAATTGTGGTTGTGATGACTGATTTTGTCTGCATATAAAAAATGCATAGAAACTGCAATCACAACAGCAGAAGGGGATAAAAGTTTCACTAGGGTTAAAGGGATCAAACTTTTATATGCACAATAAAAATGAAGGAATAATATATATTTACCAGCAGGGGCTGAAGAGGGGCTAGTTTTGTTTGTCAAGGATTTTTCAAACCCTTCAAACACCTTAGCGTCGGCGGATTTGGGTGACAAATGCAAAAGCTCTGAAACAAGAAATAAAGTTTCAAAATTGTGCAGGGGCACGTAAGAAATGAAGGGTCATACAAGATTATATCACATGAACACACAGAAAAAAGCGTACAAAACTCACCAACACACTCTGTTATGTTAGTGGGTGTTTTGCAAGCATCTGGGAGTTTGAGAGCGAGGGTGACGTTGATCTTGAGGCCAAGACTTGGGTCATCACGATCCTTGATGAGGATGCAGAGGCACCTCTTGCTTTTGTCGATGACTTGTTTGAGACCGGAGCAACAATCCATGGTGGGGGCTGCGGCTTCGCCACCGACGTAGGTGAGACAACCAGCGAGACCAATGAGTTTGTCCGTACACTCTGCTTTGTCCTGGTTAATATCGGAGGTTGCAAAACCGACCAAAAGGAGGAACAGGGTTGACGAGAGTACTAGATTCGTTGAACCCATGATTTCTCGGTGAGACAAAAAACAAAGAAAGAAAGAAAGGAAAACCCAAAAAAAGAGAGAAAAAACGGTTGCGCTTCTCCCTTTCTTTCTAACGCTCAGCTTCCTCACTTGCTTCACTGTTGTAACTTTATGCCACGTTCACATTTAAATATCTTTGCACCCATCTTCAAAGATTGAATATTCATGCCATGTTTAACTCAGTTAATAAATGGCAAACAGTTACTTCTTGCGTTTTAAAATAACCTGGTAGTTTTTCTTTTCGGTCAGGTAGGGTACAAGAATGGTAGAAGTAAATAACAATAATTTCAGGATTTTTAATTAAATTTTTATTATGAAATTTCAATTTACTAAACGATTTAAAATATATTTTTTAGTTTCATTTAAATAGTCTACCGCTTAATTTTTAATAAATAAAGCGATTGTTACGATCGTGATTTCGTCTCTAATTCATTTATTAACTTGCTTATTTTAAAAAAAAATTATTAAATTTGTCTAATAACTCACCATTTCTTTTCTAAAAAATATTTAATCTATAAATTGAAAAAGATCAAAAAGAGAACATACAGGTTGATTGATAAAATGATAAAAACAATAATTACTTTATTTTATTAATAATAAGATCAAATGACAGAATACTTAAATAAAAATGATAAATATTTCGTAGAACGAGAATTTTTTATAAATTAAAAATACTTTAATTAGGGTTACTAAAATTATTCAGTTGAAATGTTTTTCTTTTATAATTAGAAGCATGATCTGGGTACATGTTATAAGCCATTTAAACTTTCATTAATTCAAACTTGAATTTGAATTTGAGTAGAATGCCTCTCTGGCCATTTTCTTTTTGGGTTTGTAGGATTAAATCTAAAGTATTTATTAAAGAATTGAGGTATACCTAAATACTTTGATACTTTATGAATATTTCTACATAAAAGGTAATCAATTATGTCGAAAGGGAATGAATAATAAGAAAATGTTACTGTACTAAAAACTTAGAGCATTAAAAGGGTTAGTAATTAGTATTAAATAATAAAGTAGCATTTCAGCATTAAACACAAACAATAATGGGAGGTACAGTGCAATGGACGCCAAAAGGACGTCCATATTCTTTCCTTCTTTGTAGTCTTTCCTTCTTTGTAGTTATCACTACGTGTTTGCATTATGGAGTCAGAAAAAGGAAAAAAAATGAAAGGAATAACAATGAAAGATGGGTTCGGAAAGAAAGTGAAAATGAGTAGAGAGATAGTAAATAATTTATTGATGTAATATAATAAATTATTTTTATATATTAATTTATTTAAAAATAATTTAAATAAAAGTTAGTTTAATATTTATTCATTTTATTATAAAAAATGTAAATAATAAAATAATAATCGATGATATAAAAGATATAATATATTATCTTTTAAAATATAACGTAAACATAACAAATTTCTTCATTATTTCGTAAAAAATTTAAGTTACAAATTTTTCTTTGTTTTATGTGATTTCATACTTTTTTAATTCTCAGATCTTTACATTTTTCACATTTCTCTTAAACTTTCAACGCTTAAAAATAAACAAAATTTCGAAGAATATTTGTTTTTGACTAAAGGACGTTAATTATGATTATATCATACTAATATTTATAATTTTATTATTTTTCATTTCTACTATATTTTTTAAACTCTTTGTGTGCCATCAAAATTTATCCGAATTTAAAATAGAAATGTTTATCTTTAGTTGGTATATTTCCAAAATGAAAATGAGTTTTTCTTTAAAGAAAAAATGGGTTGTTCGTATTAATTAAAGTATGCTGCCTTTACAGCTAGAGCTGCTGCTACAGGTTGACTGGTGTACCCGTTATAATAAATGGTTGTGCACTTAGAAACATGTAAATTAGTTTACACCAGTAACCAATATATAGAATTTGTGGGTTTAATTTAATTTAATTTTTTTATTCTATATATTTACTTAAATTTATTTTTTTAATTTTAAATTATATGTAATTTTATTCAATTTTAATTTAATTATATATAATATTTAATGGTGAAAATTGAAGAAATTAGGGATAATTAAGAATTAAACATCAAAATTACATAAAAATAAATTAAGGGACAAAATTTATGAAAAAATAAAATTGAAGAAACTAAAATTACGGAAAATAATGTAGAAACCAAATTTCAATTAAGGTACTTTTTAAAGAATTAAATACTCAAATGAAGAACTTTAATGAAGAGCTTTATATTCTTAAAGTTCCAAACTAATTTGGGCACATCTTTTCTAAAGGATGTTATACATTTAAACACAAAAGCAAGATAGTTGACTTTAAATAATTTAAAAATTATATATGAATTAACTTCACAGTGTAAAAGGAATATTTTGATTTTTCACAATGCAGAAAATATTTTTTATTAATAATTATTCGACAATTTAAAATGTGATTTATCATTTTGGTGAAGATTAGTTCCTTCTCGTAAGTTCAGGTTCCATTTAGTGTTCAATCTCAAATTAAAGTATATAATAATTAAAAATTAGAATAAAGGTTATGTCATATTTCGTCTTGTGGAGATACAACTAAATACACAGTTAATTATACGAATAAGTATTTTTTTTATGTTTTTTGTATGGTTTAAATATATTTCGTAAACATGAACAAAACATACTAAAATTTGTCACTTATTTTCGAAGGAAAGTTTTTCAAGTTTAATAAAATAGTAATGAAATTTTCTATTTTACTTCTTTTCATTTCTACACAATAAATATATTTATATAATGTATCTAATATGTTTATAATTCTTCAATTTAAAAATAATAGTTTCTAAACTATAGTTGATTTAGTATAGTTATCGTGCAATAATCTAATTTTTATTTAAAAGAATAAATGCGAGTAAAGATTTATAGAATGAGACAAGTATATATAAGTGTTCATTAATTTTAATATAAATTCTTTCACATTATTGTAATTCATCATATCATGAATTTAGGTGTATTCCTATGCCGAGAATAAATTAACAATTCAAATCTACGATCCTTGATACCATCTTAACTTATTTAAATTAAAAAAAAATATAGATAATTTAGTTGCAGATTTATTTGGATATAGCTTGCTCTGCAAGAAAACAATCTTCCAACACCAAAAAGCTTCCAAAATGAGCTGATAGAATTTGCAGAACTTCTACATATATAACTAACATTTCTATTTGTTCAAAATACTAGAAATCCTATTTCTAGTTCATTCTGATATATGGAGAGAAAAATTTCGAAATGCGAATGAAAAAGGAAAAATTAAAACAAGATATTTATCCAAATAAAGAGTTTGATTAGTGTATTTTTATCCATTTGTCATTGTTTAAGCAGAAGTGAGGTCTGAATATAGAAAGAATAATTGACCAATCATGAATCTTAAAGAAAGTATAGAGAATATATAAGTTTAAAGGGTTGAAACTTTTAGAATAAATGAAAATATATTGTTTTAAATTTATTTATAAATATTTTAAAACGTAAATTTATTTCGCATGTAAATCATATCTTTTAATCTAATTAAATTGGGTCTTAGATATATGATCTAAAGTTGGAACGGTGGTTAAATATGTAATCCTATAGTTGGTTGTGGTAAACTACAATTTTCACACTAGTGCAAAAATAACATTATATTTCACTTATCCTACTTAGTGAAATAGTAATAAACGTGTAAATGTGATAAGGTTTTTTTTATGTTGGTTAAACCAACGTACGAAGTATTTATGTTGGTTTAATTTATAATTGACAAAAAAAGCTTAACTTTTAGATTGAACTGATATAAAAAGTTTTATGTAGGTTAAAAAAGTGAAAGACATGTTTTCTTTCTTGCTATTCTCCTTCCTCGCACTTTTTTTATCCACTTTGATGCTCTTCACTATCACATCATAACGAAACCATCATCCATTACAATACCGTAATAGTGATACATTTAACTTTTGAACTTTATATAAAGAAAATAAATAAAGACAACAAAAATAATTTAAAAAAAAAGATATTATCATAACAAAAATAAAAAATTCATTTTTTTGAATCTCGTTCCTTTAATAAGTATAAAAAGTCCTTAACAACCAATTGAATGAATATTGCCTAGGTGATAGACAACACTAATGACAAGATTGGTTAGTAATCATAAACTTAAACTAAGAGGATGTTGACATTAAACTACCAGTACTATAAACTGCTTTATTCAATAAATATATAATCCATTGAGATGGGTGTTAATGTTAGAGAAATGTATCATTCATTCATAATAAAGATGGATAATATTGTAAGGTATCCAATATCTACTACTGTCTTAACACAAAGAAGTACTTTTTTTTACTTAAATATAATAAATAAATAAGATATTTAATGAACGTAGATATAAATTACTCCAATTTATTTAGTATTACATGGGGAAATATTTTGTCGCATTTTTTATTATACTATTTTATAACTTTTTATAAATAAATATATATATATATATATATATATATATATATATATATATAATTTTAACTTTAATTTCTCTTCTAAACTCTTAACTTAAATTAATTATCACACTATCATCAATTCTTTTATTAATGTAATTGTTTATATACACTCAAAGACGTCAGTTGTTTTGATTTTTCTTTTAACGTTTTAATAAACAAGTCCACATAATAAGTTTAAAAGTTTTGTTTTTTTTTAATCTTTAACTTATTTAAGTATATTTTAAAACATGGATTATAGATTTTATTAAAAAGTGAGTATAGATGTAGACTTTAAATGTGGACTGCAACACAGAAATAGTTAAATGAAAAGTCCATAGGTTGATTTTGTGTTGATTTTAGGATAAAGGAAACAGGACAGGGATTAGTTTATATATGGGGTGTGATTAGAAGTTCGAAAACTTCATTTACTTAAAAAAAATAAAAAATAAAACACCAAACCCTATCTTTCCTCATATCTTTGAACTTATTTTATAACAATTGTTGGCTTTGGTTTCATTGATTGGAGTGATTTAGGGGCTCTTTTAGTGTTATTGGGTTATCCTCTATTTCAAGTTGTAGTTCCAAATCCTAAAGATTAAATAAAGAAAAACTAACTTTAAACTAAACCACAAGTTAAGTTATGAATGAATAGTAAATTTGGTAATACCTTAGGTGCTTTGTATGTGAAGTGGAGAAGAAATTTTGATGATTTAATAAGGTGAGGTAGGGTAGGTTATTATCTTCTTGTTTTGGTGAAATGATACTTGATTTTGACATTTAATGAGTGATTGGACCTTTTAAGCGATACTGAACCACGTGTGAAACCATTTGAATGATCTAATTGAATATATATGTTTTGATACTTCTATGATAACCTAATTTAATTAAATTTAAACCTAGTTTGAGAGTTGTTTTATTTCCTTAATCTTGCAAATTGGAATATAAAATTAGGTGAGGTTTATCTTGAACAAGAACTATATTGGTTAATTTGGGGAATATTAGTACTTTTGAGCCAAAAGTGTTTTATGTAACAATAAGGAATAAAAAAAAGTGTTTTTCAGTTGTCAAATTTATGTTTTTAAAGTAGCTCATATTTGTATAACTCACTCATCGTAATTTATTTGGTTTAAGGAATTGCAACCAAAATTAAATGTTTTTCATTTCTAATAAATTGTGAGATTTGTTTATAGAAAAATGAGACTTAAACTCCAAAACAAAGAAAAAAAAGGTTGAAAGACAATGTTAGAAAGAGATCTTGATAAGAATAAGAACAAGGAATTGAAGAAAAGAGAAACATAGAAAAAAATTAAATAAGAAAAAAAACTAGTCACAAGTTCACAAACTACACAATTAAGTTCTATTTTATTATGAATTGTATTTTAAAATCATATTATTTTTAACTTCATAACTATACAATAAAAAATAATAAATACAAACTATCTATCCATCAAAATAAATAATACATATATTTTTTAAATAAACGTATAAATACTAAATTTTAGCAACACTCACTAGATAGTATGTTCATGTTATAAAATAGTTTTTCACTAAAATGACCAGTTAAAAAGGAAGAAGTAATATGAAAAAATGATTATCTTTTTCACAGAAAAGAAAAAAAAAATATTATTTTAAGTGGCGTGAGTTTGTTGGTTTTCGGGCAGAAGAAAACGAATAACACCTCAGGGCATTTGCCAAAAACCCTACCCCACTAAAAGACAATACTTCACAAGTTCCCATATCAACCCATCGCAATCCCCACAAATCCCAAATTATGTACTCTTATTTGCACCCATAATTCTATTATTTTCAAAGATAAATTGATTAAATAGATAACATTTATATGAGTTAATTGCTATTTTATTTCTTAATTATATATGTATATTATCAATTTTACTAAATAATTTTGACTTAAAAAGACTTATAGTTGACGTAAAACGAATTAGTTTTGAATTTAGTTCCTATAGAAAATAGTATTTTTTTTGTTACTTCTTTCAAATTTAAACCAGAATTAAAATTATCATTTTTCGTCTTTGTATTTATACGTCGTTAATTAAATACTTATAAAATGAAAAATTGCTAAATAGTATATGAATCACCTAAAAAAGTTCTTGAAATTTGATATCTAAGGTTATTCTTCAATCTTAAATGAATATTATGTACTAAAAACAGCGATTTAAAATTTTGGAGGGATACAAATAAAATAAAATATTTTATAAGCCTAAAGTCAAAATGTAAACTGTTTATGAAAACTAAAAATAGTACTTTCGAAAACAAAGAAAAAGTTTTATAAGAAAACTTAAACTCACTAATTTTATACAAAGTAAAAATATATTTAATTCTTAAATTTGTTCCTTCACTTATTTTATGTTTTTTTTTTTTTAACTTTTACACATGATAAAACAACTTTTTTTAAACAATAATAGAAACAAAGTTGTTTTTTAACATTCAGTAAAATATATGAAAATTGAAAAATATAATACTTAAATGCGCGTATGAAAAACTGATGAAAAAATTTGTGTACAGTAGTTCGAGCTATAGAAGATGTAGTTAAAGTATTTTATTTTCTATTAAATTGATGTATGATTTCTTTTGAAACAATTAAAACATTATTCGTTTTAGCATGAAGAAATTTTTAAGACAAAGTATAATTTTTCATATGATATTTCAAAATTTTCATTACTAACTCCTATATATATAATAAATATATACATATATATAATCATAAATATATTATATAATATGAATATATAACATCACTTAAAACATATATTAAATAGAATTATAATAATAAATATATCAAATCTTTCAAAAGGTAGTTCGCATCTATCATCATTATTTATAATAGAATCTAATAATTTGAAAATTTGTTCACTTCTACCATCATTCATCATTTATAAGAAAATATATTATCGTATCAATTATGATCATATTATAACACTAACATATAATGACAAATAGGATATAAGAAACATCTTACCATATATGTATATATAGGTCATGTATATGAATGTAAATAACACTATATTTAGTCACACATCATGACATGACTAAATATGAGACGTCTTCTAAAAGACTTATAGAAATTATGACAAATAAATCTTAACAAAGGCTGACATATGACATATCTTATACACACTATATCTTAGTTGACATATATATATATATATATATATATATATATATATATATATATATATATATATTCAATGTTAGGGTGGCGCGAAACATATGCTATTAAGTCATGTGTAAGCCTTCCTTAAAGTCTCATCACTTGAAGTCTTATCTACGTGACTATACAACAATGAATTGGGATACTTTTTATATAAAGTTCCAAATTTATCACCACCACTTAAGGTTTAATATCATTTTGAGTATCCCTACATCACCCATTAAGGCCCATGCAACCATCCAATCAAGAACATTCATCTAGGGTCAAATCTTATATACATATATATTATCTCATATACATGTATATAAGTGATTCATCATCCATAAAAAAGTCAACCAAAAAAGATGTATGTCATTAATATATCATACAATCTATTTCAACATTAACTATATTTATCCAAAGTATTTATAATTAATCTCACCTTTTATACACCATGTCATAAACACGTATAAAGGCATACATCACAACACGTATAAAATGTTGTGAGAAAAACGTATTGCAAAATTTGGAAAAGGGGGAAAACTAAAGATCGTTTGAACCCTAACTGCTCCCATCCAAATATGCGGAGATTTTTTTGGCAACTACGAATCTTCCAAAACGTTGAACGTAGGTTGTTGGCTTCAATTTTTTGAACATTGAAGCCTTATCTCTCAAACGTTGGAGGCAACTGAAGTTGCAAGCTGTTTTTTCTTTGGATCAAGGCGCTCATTTTTTAACATTGAGGGGATTTCTTCCACAAATCATGCGCTAATGATGCAAAACGCCTTTCCGTTTCACTCTTCAACAACCGCTCACCCCACTCAGTCCCCATCTTCTATAAATAGAGGCTCTTCACTTTTTCACCTCTTCACATATTCTCTTATTTATCTCTATTTTATTCTCTAAATATCCTTAGTTATTTTGCTCATAAAAGAGCTTACTTGCTAGTTCTGAGATCTTCGGTATTATTCGAGAAGTTCTTGTTGTATCCTTGGGGACTTGCGCAATTTATAGCGGATAATTCCTTAAGGACAATGATCTTTCATGCCTTATAAAATTTATTTTATTGTGTTTTCAATCGTCTTTTACAACAATTTTAAAGACTTATGGCTGATGGTGTGAAAACAACAACAACACTACATTGGAGATGTCAAACGGTGCTTCCGGAACATTAACCATCTTTGCAAAGCCATTGTCGAATGTTTCGAAGATTGAAGTTTTCTCAAATCAAAACTTTTGACACTGGCAGGAACGCGTGTCTACCCTGTTAGACATGTACGGAGTTGCCTCTACACTTACGACGTCCAAATCCGACTCCAGTTCTACTACGAAACAAATTGAAGATTGAATTCACGCAAATAAGGTATGTCATCACACCATGCTTAGTGCATTATCTAACGACTTGTTCGATGTGTATTGCTCCTACAAGTAAGCAAAGGATATATGGGATTCTCTTATCCTCAAATACATTGTCGAAGAAGTCGTCCAACAAAGATTCGTGATCGGAAACTACTATTGTTGGGAGATGATAGAGGACAAAGATATCAATATTCAAATCAATGAATATCACAGGGTACTTAAAGAAATTAAAGCAGAAAATATTGTTCTACATGATGAATTTGTTTTGGAACTTCTGATTGAGAAACTTCCGCAGTCCTGGATAGATTATAAACAACAACTAAAGCACGAGCATAGATAAATGTCACTACCAGACCTTATCACTCACATCATCATTAAAGACACCAACTAGAAGGAGTGTGTTGCTGCAAGAGCCAAGGCCTTATCGGCCAAAGCAAATAAGATAAAAGACAGACCAACTCCAAAAAGGTACGAGAAAATCCCTGATCACAAGAAAAAATAAATCTAATTTTTCCAGTCCTAATGGACCTAAACCCACCTTCAAGAATAAGGGCAATTGCTTCGTTTGTGGAAGGCCAGGTCACCGTGCACCTCAGTGCAGACACAGGGTCAAAAATGACAATCCTCCTAAGGCAAATATAGTCGAAGGAGAAGATACAATTGTTGCGGTCATTTCACAAATGAACCTTGTGACAAATGTGAACAAATGGGTGGTAGACTCTGTGGCTACCAGGCATATATGTGCAAACAGAAATGCATTTTCCTCCTACTCCAGTGTAGGGAATGGAGAAGAACAAGTTTATCTTGGTGATTCTATGACTACTTCTGTCATAGAAAAAGGTAAAGTTCTTCTAAAGCTCACATATGGGAAGACTTTGGCTTTAAGTGACGTGTTGCATGTGCCATCAATCAGAGTTAATTTTATCTCTGTAGCACTACCGGGAAAGGTAGGGGTCAAAGTGTCATTTGAATATGATAAAATAGTGATGACAAAAAATAATGTGTTTGTGGAGAAGGGATATTGTGATCAAGGTTTTTTTGTACTCAATGTTTCTGATATTATTAATGAATCTAGATCTATGTCTTCTGCTTATATTGTTGACTCTTACGTATTTGGCATGCTAGATTAGCACATTTAAATTATTTGTATGTTATTAAATTGCAACGACTAGGATTAATTAACATGCACGATAAACAAAGTAGGAAATATGATATATGTGTAGAATAAAAAATAACAAAGAAAGTATGTCATTATTAGAATGTCAAACTGAGTTGTTAGGTTTAATTCATACTGATCTTGTTGATTTAAAGCAAACCGTGACTAGAGGTGGTAAAAATTATTTTGTAACTTTTATAGATAATTATTCAAGATATACAAAAGTGTACTTAATAAAACATAATGATGAAGCTTTTAATATGTTTCTATCTTATAAGATAGAAGTTGAAAATCAATTAAATAAGAAAATTAAAAGGATTAGATCAGATAAAGTGATGAATATGTTTTATTTAACAATTATTGTGTTAAAGAATAAATTATTCATGAAGTAACCCCTTCATATTCACCTAAATTCAATGAAGTAGTTAAAAGGAAAAATAGGATTTTTAAAGAAATGATGAATGTTATGCTCATTGATTCTAATGCTCCTGATAATCTTTAGGGTGAAACTCTTCTTACAACATATTTTTTGCAAAATAGAATACCACATAAGAAAACTGGAAAAACACCCTCAACCTAATCTTAAATTTTTAAGAGTATGGGGGTGTTTAGCTAAAGTGATGTTACCTGATCATAAGAAGAGAAAATTAGGTTCTGAAACTTCTGATTGTCTGTTTTTAGGTTATGCTGAACATAATGTTGTGTATAGGTTTCTTGTTCTTAATAGTGAAATAATTGAACGTAATACTATAGTAGAAACAACAAATGTGTATTTTTTTTTAACATATCTTTCCCTTAAAGGTTAATGCTACATCTGAACGACTTATAAACATTGTTAATGATACAATATGTGAGGATTTGAGGAGAAGTAAAAGACAGAGAAAGGAAACTTCATATGGAGATGATTTTTATACTTATCTTGTTAGAAATGAACCATTAAGTTTTTTTAGAACCTATTAGTGCTTCTGATGCAAAGTATTGGGATAAGGCCATTATGATTGAAGTTGATTCAATTAAGAAAAACAACACTTGGACTTTAGTAGATTTGCCTAGAGGAGAAAAACCTATTGGTTGTAAGTGGATCTTCAAGAAAAAACATCATCTGATGGATCAATAGAAAAGTATAAGGCAAAATTAGTAGCAAAAGTGTTTTCTCAAAAACCCAACATAGATTATTTTGATATATTTGCTCCAATTACTAAGATTTCTTCTATTCGGGTGTTGTGAGCTCTATCATCTATCCATAAATTAGTTATTCATCAAATGGATGTTAAGACAACCTTTCTGAATGGTGAACTTGAGAAAGAAATTTATATGACTCAACCTAAAGGATGTGTAGCTCCTGGCCAATAAGACATTTGGTTGATCGCTCAAAAAAACATTTAAGTAGTGACTTTAATTTTCACTCAAGTATTCACTTGGTTGCTTAAATGATAATGTTTACATCTCAATCCAAATTTTATTGTTTGAGTGAGAGAGATTCCTCAAATTAATTCTCTCTCATTGATAAATCTCATTAATTAACCAAAGCATAATCACTCAAGTAATGATGTCATCATGTTTTATATTGGATTTATGAAACTTAATGTAAAATTTGACTATATTAGATTGTTAAGTATTATTTGGACGTTTGAGTCATCAAACATCATCTCTTCTCTGATTATCACTCTTGCTAATTTGTCATTTCTTTATCTTTCTTTAACTTGCTTTATTTATTCCATTACTTATATTTTATAATATAAAATGATGTTTTGTAAGTATTATATTACTAGTTTAATAAGATTTCAGTTCGATGTGATATGTAAACAATGATAAGAAATTCACTTTATTTATATATATATATATATATATATATAAAGTGAATTTTTTATCATTTGTTTCTAAGCTATGATACGAGATTTATAATATATATATATATATATATATATATATATATATATATATATTATTATTGGAGATTTCGTATCATCAATTAGAGATAAAATCAAATTATAATATATAAATAGATGTAAATCATATCTTATTATTTTATAATTACACGTAAAAAAATGCATTTATATTAATTCAACCTTATAAGTTTATAAGATAAGATTTTCATTCCATTTATATTATGATTTTGTTTAAATAAAATTTCCAATAATTATATTTTGATTTTAGCTTATTAGTTTTAGACGTTAGATGCTAAAAAAGATACATACATTCAAATTGATTCATTTGTTTCCTTCAAATTTAAAATTGTAAACTGATTAAGTATAAGTAAGGCTCAAAATGAAAAAAAAAAA
>Ga0209489_107754_pt1 | contig 15554 bp, 5 predicted proteins | sample SiratrowhiteBW_FD_187527 | JGI IMG/M metagenome (GOLD analysis project Ga0209489, IMG submission 187527) | Root nodule microbial communities of legume samples collected from California, USA - Siratro white BW (SPAdes) (version 2) | ecosystem: Host-associated > Plants > Roots > Nodule | place: USA... | reverse complement strand
TATATATATATATTTAGCATTTATTATAAAAAGTAGTCATTTATCACTTAGTTTTCATGTTTACTAATACACTTTTCTTTTTATTTATTTATTGATTATGTACTTTCTTGATTGTCAGATAATTTTTACAAATTATCTCTGGCGTGATCTCAACACTTTAAGTCGATTTCGTCTTTCTAATCTTAATACAAATATTTAAAAATATTTTGTTTTCTTAAACACATTAACCAAGAAATAAAGCAGAATTCAAAATAAAAAATATACAAAATGTGAATGGACGAAAATATTACATACGATAAAAGTATAAATGAATAAATCACTATAATTTTTAGAAATTACATTCCATAATGAAAAGGAGGATGATAAAATTTTAACTGAGTTAATGAAGAAAAAGCTACACATATCCATGAACATCATAACCTAACTCTCTAGGTTAACTTTCCCTTTTTCATTTGTGATAATTTTTAAAATATTTATATTTAATTGATTGTCATAATTTAAGTCCCACCAAGCCGAAGGGGGTTACTGCTCTCAACCCCATGAAACCACGTGGGCGTTCACCATACATTTATATATCAGGTACCTTTCATCCCCTCAGAACCAACCAGAGGAAGAGATGGAAGAGGGAGAAATGGAGATGGAAGAGAACCTGATACTCATGTGCTTTATCCATGTCTCCAACACTAAATCATGATTCCATGCTGTTTCAAAAGGGCCTTCGAGTTGCTATCAGGGGTTGCACATCAACCTCCATCATCTTCTGCATTCACTTCACCAAGTCCACACGTTATTACAATTAGTGGCTCATATGCAACCAGTGCTCACTTCTCGTAAGTCTGTCAAGGGGTTCAACATTTTGGGTATGCTCTTATCAATTTAATTAATCATACACCAATACTCTCTACACTCTTTTTAACCGTTGTAATTATCACACTCTTATCTCTTTAACCAGATCTCAATGTATTTCTACAAACTTTCATCTTTCTAATGCTCATCTCAACACAAAACTCTCTTCCTATATGTGTCACAAGTTGTGATTGGTGAATAAAATAGCTTATGTTAAATAGTTTGTGTAAAGAAGAAAACAGAGATTTTTCCATGACATAGGACTAGGAATGTGTAATGGGTTAGTTGGGATAGTTAATAATGTTCCACAGTACATATTTTTAATGATCAAAGTGTGTGTGTGTGTGTGAAATGTATATGGGACTATATGTTTGTCCTCTAGTCTTTGGACTATATGGTTGGGTGCACCTTGATATACTATTATATCACTAGTCTGTTGGCAGAAAATAGACAACTTTAGGAAACGCGGCAATTAAAGGATTCAATGAGTATTTATGATCCATATCAACTTTTTGCTAAATGGTGCACCAGTCTTTGATGTACCCACACAGTGACCATCGAATAAGTTCAAAAAATTTTATTGTGCAACAACTTTTCATTTGGATGTGGTGGGATAAGATATTGATCAGATAGGTTAGGATGACTTATAGTAATAAAATAAACAATCCACTTCAGAAATACTTGTGATATTCTTATGTTAATTGATGGTCACGTAAAGTTACCAAAATGGAATGCAAGAGATTTGAATTAATTGTTATTTTTTTAAGATTTGCGGTTTCATTTATAATCAAACTTAACGCTTGGATCTTTCCGTTTTGAAACAAATACTATCTCTTCTAATTAAAAAAAAAATGATAATAGTCCTTTTTGAAAGATATTCATATCCATTATATTTTGATTAAAATGACATTTCACTATTAGGTTTTTAATAAAATCATACTTATTTTTTTAGTTTATTTATAAATAACATATTGTCTAAAAGTTGGAGAAATTTTATAAAAAAATTGACCAATTTATTAATTATAACTAAAAACTTGATCAGTTACTTGTAAGAATTAAAAGTGTTTGAGAAAATATTGTTTCAATATAAAAATAAGTAAATTATTATTATAAATAAATGTGATATGAATGATGGCAAAGTTTACAAGGTAGAAGTAGCATCGACCTTCCAATCTAATCATAAGATACATCGTTTTCGAACTTTTTTCTTCCATATCAGAGTTAAGAGATTACTGTTATGATGATCAAGAGATAAAATTGTTCTATATCATTTATTTACTTACAAAGTAAAGTGGTGTAATATATATCTAAAAGGGAAGAAAAACTTATCCAGACTTTCTTAAGACGGATAGAAAATAAATTCCAAGTAAAATGATGCAATATACCTGTAAAAGGGAAGAAAAACTTATCCACACTCTCTTAATACTAATAGAAAATAAACTCTAATACGTCTGTATGAAGACTAAAATATTAAAATTATATTTAATTTAAATATATTATTTCAGATCCAAAATTTTTTATGTTTAATTAGAATATATTATTTTAAATTCCAAAAATTATTAGTCAACATTCGTCGTAACATTATTACAAATGAGATAAGATATTTTTTAATTAAATAAAAACATTCATCCATTAGCATCCCTTCGGTTTTCATCAGACCTTATTACATCCTTTCAATTTCATGACCATTTCAAAAGAAATACAACTAATGGAGTGCACTTTTTCTGGATGAACCTTTGAAAAGCGATGTCCTCAATCCTTTAATTTACGGAGAACTTGTTCCTTCATCTGTTCTTCATTTCAGTTACAATCCAACCCCTCTAAATTAAGCAGACATAGATTAAAAAAAGCAAAATAATACAGCAAATTCCATAATCGCAATACTTGTTTATTTTTCATAAATACTTATGGGCGACCAAATTGTGCGATCTTTTTTTTAAGCACTGTGATAACTGTCACTTTTTTTTTTCTTTTGTCTAAAGTCCACCTGTTAAAGTTCGCAAAGATTTATGAAACCACCTTAAATATTTAATGCCAATACAGCGTACCTTAATCTAGAGCCATTTACGGAATTCGGCATGCTGAATTAGTACTTGTCCAACTCTTCAAGTTCCACTTAAGATTCTTTGCATGACAAGCAAAAAGAAATTGAATGCTACTACATTTTCATTACATATTTCTACAGATTATGAAAATCTACATCATCAAAGTTTGACAGAGATATCATTCAAGGGAGAACAATGACTTAATGAACCTTCAACATTCCTATAAATCTCTAGAATGGAGATTAAATCCTACTTTTCTTACCACACATATATTTGCTGTAACTATTCACAAGCCAATTTTGTGTCAAAGCTAGTCAAGCATATAGCAAAAGCCTGAAATGCAGAGAGAGGGTACCGGTAGTCCATTGTAAACATATCCTTGCCAACCTTCCCAAACTGAAGAATGATCTTGTCATGATCAGAAGAAGATTGTGTTGGCTGGGATAGTGTAGGTCCTGAACCTACGGAGGCGGGGGCTGTCACCGGTGTGGCAGCAATCAGCTGAAAATTCTTCACAGAGGCAACAGTGACCCTTCCTCTGAAGTTGAGGCACCAACACTGAAGCTGTTCATGCCACCTTGGGGACTTGTTCTTGAGAACTAAAGGTCTCACCTTTCCCTCTTGGTCTTCGTTGGAGGTTCCCATTATGTCTGAGAACCTAGAGCTGCTAAACTCGGTTGAATGGTCAATTGATTTTGAGAAGGACATGCTCCTGAAAGAATCCTCAAGGGGGCGTGAAAGGAGCTCTGGCTGGCCTGGGACAACACCATTAGGCTCAAGAGATGATGCAGGAATTGAGTACATTGTGCAGTTCATCCTTCGTGGCCCCCTAGTACCAAGTACATTCAACTCATAGGTCACCTGGCCAATGTTGTAGCTGCCGCTAGGGACCTTTGGAGAAACCTTTTTCGAAAACCTACGGCTACGCCCAGGTGGGGACAGCATGGCATTGTTGTATGGTGGTTGTGTATCATAAATTATAAACTTGGTGCCAAGAAAATTTGACCTGGAACAACAAAAAATGATTTGTAGTTCTTTCTTGAATGATGGTAAAAAATTTATGCATAAATTTAGACCTTGTAAAATTGTCTTGTCCATCACTGTTAATGCAAAAATGAATGCCAAGTAGCTCAAAAATTAAGTCTTACCTCAGTTTTCCGATGTACGTACTACTAGATCTCGATATGTTATCTGCATCCATTGATATAATATACTCCGTGCAAGTTGTTCTTCTGGTCCTTTTTGCAGAGAGAAGAAACTTTCCATTTTCAACAAGCAAGGCTGCAGGAACACAGTTATTTATCAGTCCAGAACAGGTCCCAACAACAATGATAGCCAGGAACATAAAATTGCTAAATGCATATTTATACAGCATATTGTAACAGCAACTCAAAATAAGGAACTACTTGTGTCGGCATAGAAAACATTTGAACCAATAAACCAAGTAGGATAGGCAAGGCATGAACTATTCTCTCGTAATTAAAGTCAACCTAAGCATAGACATGCATCACACACCACTAAAACATTAGCAAAGCTAACAAGCCAAAACAAACACCAAGTCAAAATGATACTCTGAACGAGGTTGAATTATTTGAATGGATTATATGTGACCAGAATAAGCTAGAAGTGACATCAGCACCCCACCCTCAAGTAACTTGGTGGCCAGTAGATATTACTTACTTTCATAAACTTGAATAAAATAACACAACAAGCTTGTAAGTGGGCAGCAAAAAAGAACATGACCATCATATTCGAACACTACTATCTATAAATTGCATAAACAACAGGTTTTGATAAAAGACGAATTTGGACAAACAATCCCCAGTGCCACACTGAAAGATCAAGTTTAAGGTGGCAAAGCTTACATTTCAGAAACAATCACCTCATTCCATCATTTTTTACCAATCCACACCATAGAAATGAACATCATAAGCACTTAAACTGAACAAAGGAAAGCTTACCAGGACTGAGGCAAAGGAAGAGATGGTATGTCAGCTTAGATTTGTCCCTCTTGATGAAGCACTGGATTGTTCCATTCCTATGTCCAGGCTGCAGACATGACAAGAATCAACAAAGCATAAAAATGTAAACTTTGATCACGGTACAAATTTCATATCCTTTATACACGAAGCAAATATTTTACACATATTTTAGGCACAGGATAGAAGAAGAACAAAAAGCTCATACTTGCTTCAGGGCGACAGGGAAAGTAATCTTCCCACAGAATTCAGGACTGCTGACAATTTCTTTGCACATGTCTCTCCAGGACTTGCACACGGCAGCACATGCAACCACATGCTTACGACCAGGCCATGTACTCTCACTTGCTTCCAACCTATTAATAACATCGCGAAGGAGCTCCGGTGGAAGGCTGGCCCACCGGCTGTTCTGTATGACCGCCGGCTGCTCCTGCAACTCATGGACCGAACTGCGTGACTTGCCCCTGCTATGGCCAGGAAGCCTTACCTCAAAGCTCCTCCTTGATAAGCTTCCAAATCCATCCCTTACATCACGAACTATGCTGCGGAAGGACATCTGTTCTAAGATACTCACTGCCCAGAACTTAATATATCATTAAAGAGCCACTAAAAGAATAAATCTTCCACTCTAGTCACTAAGAGGATGTCACAACTGAAACCTTAGAAGAGTGAAGAGCTGCAAATGAAACAAACTTTATTTTAAATTCCTTCCTCAATGCTTAGTGATCAAGAAGCAAAAGAGAAGGAAGACAAATTGGGGTAAAGCACAAAGTGGATGAATACAAATAAAACCAATGATTCTCATAAAAGAAAGCCCCACATGGACCTAAAGGCTAAAATTCCATACTTTAGTCAGAAACATGTGTTTGAAGGGTTTTTAAACGTGATTTTGTTTCTCCTAAATCTAACTTAACATAGGAGCAACTGAACCAAAATAGAAGGCTTACTGAAGATTCTATTGTATACTAACTTCGACTATATGTTGCCGTCAAAGGAATCTGATTTCCCTATTTTTTGTTACGGGAGTTACTAGGTCACGAATCCAATAAAATACACCCTCAAACGCACAGGGGCAGAGACAAACAAGCTCACAAGAAAAGAAAAAAAAGGGGTCTTCTATCTAAACGCTGAGATCAAATAACATAGCAAGATCTTTGAAGGGCAGAAAAATAGATCAAAGCTCTAGACTACAACTTTCTTGTTAACCAAATAACAAGAATCCGGAAGAATCTAGAACCAAAACACAAATATATTTATTTTTCTGCAAGTTCCCAAAACTACACAGCAAGAAACGGGGACTACCCAAATATAAATTTCACAAAACCAAGACTCCGTAGACTAAAAAAACAGAAACTTTGAAAGGCGAACAAGAAACCCGGAAGAATATAGAATTTCAAGTTACAAACCGTACCTATGAACACTTGGGTCTCGAAGATTCCCAGGGAAAAATAAAGAGCAAATAACTTTGAAGAAATGGAGAAAGATTAAAAAAATAAGAAATTGAATAGAAGAAAGGTGCGTTCATACACATAAAACCACACAAGGCGATTAGATGAAGATGTTGCTGACTAACCATGATGTTCAAAAGTCTTGTCAGATTACACGTTTTCAGATCCTGTGTGCTTCACAAATCACAACTCTCTTTCGCTCTCTAACTTTTCTCTTTCTCTAACACAGAGGTTGACTCTCTATTAGACACGGACTCAACGCCTTCATTAAATCCACCCCCCACAAACATGTAAAAATAAAGAAATGGAGAATCCTTATATATAATGTTATAATTGCTTACCTTCAATCATATTTAGAATGTTATTTAGACCATACTTATATTATTAAAATAAAAGCTTAAATATGATTGAAAAACTATAATTATAATATTTTATTTAAGTTTTTCTCCAAAAGAAAACTGTCCAGTTATTAATTATTGGTTAATCATTATCCTAAATTTCCAATCAAACAATTGATAATAGTTAAAATTAGTTATTAATTATAAAAATACCAAAATTATTGAATTTCTGATTTTTCATGGGTAATACCAAAATAAATGATAATGAGTTTCCCTTTTCCAAGTTGGGCTAAATTACGGTTTTGACCTTGACAGTTGACCTTTACAAGGTTATACCGACTAACGATGCGTGGTGTGCTCACACTTCACGCTTTGCCTGAGTGGGGGTCGGATACCATGCGAAGTGGTGTACGCAGATTAAGATGCTGACGCAATAGATACCATTTACTCAATCTCCATTTTTATTATACTTTCTTTAGAAATATATATTTTTCCTGTTACTTTTAGCATCAGTTTTGAGAATAGGGGAAAAATATATATTTTTATATTACTATTGATATTTTACTTTTCTTATTGTTGAAAATTAAGATTTGAGAATGGAAAAAAATTACAACAATCTCTGATTGAGTCCAAATAATCAATTTTGTCTGATTTTTTTAAAATTAAAAAAATAATAAAAACACTCTGCAGAATTGATTATAGTTTTTATTGTAGAATATGTTTCACTAAATCATCGATTTTCATAGCTTATTTTACCCACCTTTGTTGAGTCTTTTTCACTCTATTTTTGTGCCAAAATTCACACACCTTCCCACCTTGTTATGTTATATTTTTCTTCATTTATTCTCTATTAAATCACTGTTTCATTTTGCTTATTTATCTAATTGATAAGGTGTAATTTCTTAGAGACTTTACCAATTTATTAATTTAACACTCTATTCAATTAAGAAATTATTCACCCAATTAATTTTACTTTATAAGTGATTTTTATTCTATTATAAGTGATTAAACTATCATAAAATTATCGAAATAATATTTTAAAAAACAGTTAATACCAACATCAGTATTGCATATACAATTTATTTTAATACTTTATAAAACAAAATTAATCATTTTTAGTTATTGTAACCACTTACTTGAGCGGGCAAATTCAGCGATACGTGAATCGTTACTTCCTATAATCTTTTTCAAATCTACAGTAGTAAGCATGTAAATTGAGAAAAAAATATAGATATATTCAACATCACTTTGTGCTCAATTTGTTCCTTTTTTTTTCAGAACAAATTTTGCGAATTAAAATGCCAATTGGAGTTCATCTAACACTTTCGTTTTTTTTTAATAGAATATTATTTCATTAACATGACGCCATTTTCGTTAATATGGAACTTGTTGTTACTGTCTTATAATATAATATCTAATTATGATTAAATCTAAGGTAGTTGGCATCGAGAGAAAAGGGAAGAAAATTGCAACTTGTATAACGATACTTGATCAATCCAACAATTCAATTTTAGATGAAAGTCAATTGCACAAGTCTTAATCGTACACACAAATTAATCCTTTCACACTGCAAGAATTGGAATTTCTAAAAACCCTTTAACAGAATAGAGTAAACAAAGTCAGCTTCTGGTGATTCTAACTAAAAACAAAAACAAAACGATGCGACGGTGACTTTATTATTTATTATAAAATCATAAATATATTAAAAATATATGGATAAACCAAATTTCACATACCCTTATACTGGGTCCAAGATAAGCATGGATAATTTTACTTCTAAAATTAAAAAATAAAAATAAAAAGATGTTTCCAATTTGGTTTCTTCCGGTTTCAACACACCCTCGTAGAGGCAATGCACGAAGGGTTTTCACGAGACAATTTTCCGTGGGAGCCTTTAATCAATGGATTGGCCCATCCATTGATTCACAATATTCCAACCACATTAAAAATAAACCTTTTTCTTTTACTTTGGAAATAATTATCAATTGCTATATCGTAAGCCTTCATTGTAACTCTTTTAAAAATCATATTTAAGATATTATTTATAATTATTTGGTAGTTTCAAGTGTTTACGCTAAAAATAAATGAAATCTAAATTACTAGGTGAATATATATAATATTACAAGCTGGAAAAGCAAAGTATTATACTTGTATACCCCACATTATACGACAGTGTAAATCATAGGCTTATGATTCATATTAGATGTCAACTTAATTAGAGAGTGGAGGGTTTTTAAGGGTTTGAGTTTAAATAGTCCCATTGTGAGCTCAGATTGGCCAAATTTTCAATGTTACAGGGATTATTTATTTATAAACAATTTTAGAAAGTGACCTTTTGTTAGTGAATGACCCACCTTAATAAAATAATATAATCATTAAAAATTCAGAACCACACACGCATATGCTATTAACACAAATGAAACCAAAATTGGGCATCTTATTGAGATGATCACAAAGATTTGCTGAAGAAATTTCAGATTTTATATTAATATGTGAACCTTATATGGCTGTATTGATAAGCTTCTTTATGTGTTTATAAATAAATAATTAAGAAAACAAAGTGGATAAGTTTCTTCCATAAACTAAAATCAATTTATACATCCGGACTTTCAAAATTTTGAAAAAAATATTTTTTATAAACAAAAAGTTTGTACGGAAAAATATAATTTATTTTTATCTTTTATTTTATTCTCTTGTAAATACTTTCTAAAAAGAATTACAAGCCAAGCGTGTCTTTAGTTTGCAGAAAAACATCCTTTGTGAAGAATTAAATCCCTGCAACTGCAATGTGATGCAAACAAGTTATTTGTCTTGTAATTTGTCTACAAGAAAACAATTAAGTGTCAAAAAAATCAAAATTTTAGCCTTACTTTTAAGATCCGAACACCTTGATACAAATGAATGATTCTTCCTACACCTCTATATTAACTTCCTGCACCTCCATAATTTTAACATATTTTCATTTTAATCTTAAAAAAAGATTAAAATAGCTTTCATTGATGATAACTGAAATTTTTTTTTCACTTTGCGGATTACACAAATGCAATACAATTAAAAATTAAATATATTGTGAATTGTACAACCCATAATTATATTTTCTGCACATTTTACATTGTGGATTGTACAACCCGCAATATATTTAAATAAAATTTGCAGTGCAGGTTAAAACAACTTGTTGCATTGATATAATGATGGTTATCACATTAATCTTATACCTAAAGGTTATTTTTATTTTTTTCTCAAGATTAAAATATAAATATGTTAAAATTATAAAAGTGCACGAAATCACCATGGACGTGCAAGAAGAATCAGTCGATACAAACTGGTCCATTATTAGGCCCATCTCATTAAAACAAAAACAAAAAGGGATCTTAGAGTTTTGGCGACCAATGGCAATTTACTTCCTGCAATAATAAATTGTGACCTGGACTATATATAAACTTTTAAAATAGCATATTACTCTTGACATTCATAAATGTTTATTTATTTTTATTCATTCTTTCTTTTACAATTATGTGATTTTTTCTATTTGTCCCCAGCATTATCTTCTATATGATATAGTAGATCTTAAAGCATTTTGCAAATTTCCACCGTCAACTAATCACGACACTATTTATAGTGTACGTAATTTTTTTTTTCTTTCAACTTAGTTTTAATTTCTTCATAGTATCCAGAATTATATGAAGTCACGACAAAGAACACCACAACAGAAAGTAGGGAACAAGTATGGAGAAGAAACGAAAAGTTGAGATCTTATTTTATTATTTTAACACTTAAGGGTATTTCGGACATTTTATACTTATCTTATATAGTGCATATCATAATTTTGTATGGTATAAGAAGTAACTGCCCAATAACCAAGCTCCATGTGCAACCCTTTCGTATAGTTGATCCAAAGGTTAGATAAAAAAAAAATACTGCATATAAGTCTCAGTTTCTTTTTACACTCCATAGATTTTTCATGCACCGATATGGGATATTTAAACAAGTTTAAAATGTTCATGTTCATGTTAAAAAAAATACTACATATTCAAAAATGCTTTTATTAATTTCTAATTTATATAATATACTATTTAAAATACTTGTATAATTAGAAATATACTTTTTAATTTTAGATTTTATAATCCATAATAGATATCTAGATTATATTGTCTAAGATTCAATCTATAAACAAAGGATATTTTAAAAGAAATTGTCAAGGCTTAATTGTTGTGTGTTTATTTATTGGACTTAAATTTCCAATTTTCAATCACTTAGCTTGTGTATAAGCTGTTATTTTAACATATCTTTTTTTAATGGTTCATTTTTTAGTATTTTTATAATTTCTTTATGCGTCTCATCATATTCTACAAAAGATCAAAAGATTTCTTTATAATAATACAAAATTAAACTTAATTATTATTTTTTTATTTTTCTTTGTTGCATTCCATACTCATTGTGCCTTTCAGACAAAGTTTGTGTTAGTGTGTGTCAACTTTGTCAATCAGTATTGTTTATTTTGGTCTAACCAGTGTTATTGTTGTGAAATAGATAAGCTTGTACACATTATGATTTCATATTATTTTGATTTATGGATTAGTTAAGGGACACTTCAAATTGTGTGATCCAATAATACTTTATTGTTCAATTTAGAAACACATTCTAGATTGAGCAATCCATAATCACATTCCAAATTGAACAATTCATAAATTATTTACAATTACATTGTCTCTAAAACCATTTTAGATTACATGTTTTGTAGGTGTATAAACTGTTAATGTTGTAATAATCCAAATTAAACAATTTGGAATGCATTTTCAAATTGAGTTATCCTCTTCGGTCGTTGGAATTATCCTCTCGTCCACTTTCCACCGTGTAGCTGAATCGTGGTGATTATATTTTGCCAACCATTGAGGTCAAACATAACTATACATATGTACTTATATAATTAAAGTGATTTCATTCAATTTCACATACATTTATCATCCAATGGGTTGAGGACAACAACCCAACTTTAAATCTCCATCTCTTTGACATAATGTAAATGTTCAAGTCACACATGACACTAGGAACACTATGTTATGGTAAGTTCTTATGAGTTATGGCAAGATGTTTTGAGTTATTAAAATTGTTTTTATGTCTTTAAAATAATGTTTGAATAGTCTATGTTGTAATTAGTGCATGTAATGTTGTAGTCACACTTCAAAAGATAATTGATTCACATGTTTGAATGAACTTTGACACATGATGGAACTCAAGCTGCACTACAATTTGTACACTGAGTGGTGGATAACAAAATTGTGTGGGAGGAGACATAAGGCATTTAACTAGTTTTTGGTATGTTTAATTTGTTATTTGTTTTAAATACTAGACTTTGAATTGATAGTAATTGTATTCACAACTTATTTCCTTTTATTTAACCCATTTTTAGTTGACGTTAATTTCTTAAGTATACAAAAAAAAGACATTTGAAAAATACTCAAATAACTTTATATAATTGTATGTGTTTTAGTTGTGTCAACAAACATTAACTCTTCATTACATGTTAATTTTCTAACATATAGATGTTATTATTATATTTGTTAATTTATGATTATGTTAGTCACAAAGTAACTTGACAATACATCCTCCAATATTGTTGATGAGTTTTTCATATAATTTAAAAGAATAATGATATTGTCTTGCTTCAATAACAATTAATAGTAAAAACTTATTGTAAGACCTGCATTTGTCGCATCTCTTTCAATCTAACGACACATGTCTTCATTCTCTCTTGGTTGACATCCATTGAAGTAAGTCAGTATGTGTACCAAACACCTATATAAACATATTACAACTTAAGAACAAGTAATTTGTTCACGTTTTCAATAAAAATAACACATGTTTTACTTCATTCACTTTGAAAATATATTGCAACCCCTTTTAATTATTTTCTTTCGTAACTAAGTCAATTCTCGCAATGTCATCAACTTCATTCATATTAATCCATATATCGACTTTGACTAACATTTCTTTGCTTTTAAAGACTACAACTCACCCAAGACTGCAAATCAATAATTAATTAAAAGTTATTTTCATGTTCTGATTTGTGAAATCTCCTTGTTATATTAGGTTTTATTGAAACATGTGGTGATAACATAAAGAGTCTCCTTATTAATATATATCATCTGTTTGGATTAATGTGGAATAGATTTAAAGTTTGATATTTTACTCCATAATTCATCGTCCATTACAACTTTGTGAAACAAATTTATTACACATTAATTCACTTTTCATTAAAAAAAAAATAAATTTTGAAACATGTAACTCAAAAATATAAAAAATATTATGAATTACACTATTCATAACCTTTTTTTTTTATCTAGATAGACCGATTCATAATTGTCACACTAACTTTTGAATGGACTACTTTAGTAATCATAAATCATTTTTTAAATTAGATAGTTTAAAATTATTTTATGTAAAATTTCATAAATAGGTTTTCAAATTATACAATTTAGAATAGTTTTAATTAGTATAAATGGGGATGATATTATTTGAGATATAATATTGTTTTTGAGAATGTTCAATCTATAGAAAAAGTAAACTTTTTTTTTATTATTTTATTCACTAGACATAAACATAACAAAACAAATACAAAAATTAGTATCAAGATTCTTCATTTTTTTATACCCCAAATAGTTTCCAAAAATCACATCATAAATATTTACTATACCATACACAACTAAGTACATAATTATAAATGAGGGATCTATCATGACCTTGACAGTAACACCATAACATATCTTCAACTTACATGAAAGAACAACAATGAAGTTCTTTTGTAAATATAAAAGAAAAAAAAAAAAGAATAAAATGAACTTTTTTAAACTCAGGGGTGCATAGAGAAATCATATGGGTGTAGGACGAAGGAGCCTCCTTAAAATAGACTAAAATAAACTCATCCAAATCTTGGATTTTGCTTCCTACATCCTATAATTACTACATGCACCTCCATACTAACAACGAAAAGAGAAAGCTACCATGATATTGTTATTAATTCGTGGTATTCATTTTATTTTGGAGGTTTTCTAGAATTGGTAGTTCGAAAGTCACAATTAAAATAGACCATGGGAGGTAAAAGGATCAATTTAAAAATTATGGAATTTAAAAATTATGGAAGTGCAGAAAGCAAAATTCTAAATTTTTGTTCGTAGTTTAATACATTCTTTCAAAGATAAGAACAAGATAAGGACAAATTCTTCCTCCACCCCCATATCTTCTTCCTGCACCCCCATATAATTTTTTTATTCCATAACTGCCCTTCATGAAATTACATAAATACCCCTATCTTAATAAAATCTCTTCCCTTCCCAACCGGATAACCAGGCCATCCGGTTTAATTTTTTGAAAATGAGAACCGGATGCACCCCCCATCCGGTTCTCATTTTAAAAAAAAATACCAACCGTCTGGTAAGAGAACCTTCGTCCGGTTTACATAAGCCATTCGTGACTTCCTTTTCTTCGTTATTCAAAATCTTTCAATTAATCCTTCATAGAAGCATTAGGTAACCAATTTATGATGTTTATTAGCAATTAGTAGGTGATATTGATGATTAGAGTAGTTGATTTGGGATTTGGGGGGCTGTCGACGGTGAATTTGAGGATTTTCCGATCTGCTGGGTTGAGAACCGGATGGAGTCGTCCGGTTTGTATTTTTTTTTTAAAATGAGAACCGGATGCACTCCCATCCGGTTCACAATTTCAAAAAACGAAAGAGAGGGTATTTATGTAATTTCATGAAGGGCAGTCGTGGAAAAAAAATTATATGGGGGTGCAGGAAGAGGGTATGGGGGTGGAGGAAGAATTTGTCCAAGACAAGTCTTTATATGATCCATTAATCTACCACTTTGCTTCTTGGGCTTCATCCCTCGTTGTGTTGGCTTTAGTGTTTGATAGCTTCCAAAATCTCTTTTGGAAATTTATTCAACTTCAGCATAATTTGCTTTCATATACGAGTAAAAATCGAAGTAAGAGGAGACATTCACATGTTTGAATATAATTTTTATTATATTTTTCTTTAACTTTATATAAACACTTTTCCAATTATAAACTTTGCCGGTTCACTGATTTGTGTACGTAAAATTCTGACAAAGTTAAGACACTCAGTAATTTCTAATTTAAAAGAAGAGTGTGCAACTTTAATAAGGGCACGTATTAAAAAACTATGATGTGCAGGTGCAGCGTATATTTCCAAAAATAGGAAGATAATTTAGGTGGCGCATTAAAAAAAAGAAAACTTTGCAATATACGAGGGAGGTTTAATTTAAAATAAAAATTCTTGTTTTTCACGTCAAACTTTAGTAACTTCTTTTTATTTTGAAGTAATATCTCCCGTGAAATATGGAAAATAATTTTGTTTGAAGTATCATAGAGATTGATTTTTTTTCGAAGAGTTGAGATTTAAAATTGACTAATTCCTACATCTCCATGTTTTTCTCCTGTACCGTACATCCCAAAATACTACAAACATCCTTTAAAAGTTTCCAATTATGGAATGTGGTTAAATTTATGATTTTACTAATGTTTTTACTTGCGACCCAGAGTATTTTTTGACAGCGCTTTTAATATTTGTTAGCAAAGAAAAAAGCTTTTAACATATAAGAAAAATTTAATTAAACTTTCAAAATAAATAAATTGTAAATATAATAAGTGGTATTACAAATGTTTATGCAAAAATGTAATAATTGTGGTATTAATGAATATTAACTTTGAACTTGTACTTAAAATCCAAAAAAGAGTTATAGACTTTGTTAACATACACCATGCGTTATGATTGATACACCATGCGTTAATTTTATTTCAACATTTTTTTTCACAGATACACTATAATTGATATATGCACAATGTTGTGTTTCTATATATATATATACATATATA
>Ga0209489_107749_pt1 | contig 15561 bp, 9 predicted proteins | sample SiratrowhiteBW_FD_187527 | JGI IMG/M metagenome (GOLD analysis project Ga0209489, IMG submission 187527) | Root nodule microbial communities of legume samples collected from California, USA - Siratro white BW (SPAdes) (version 2) | ecosystem: Host-associated > Plants > Roots > Nodule | place: USA... | reverse complement strand
TGTGTGTTCCTAAACTACACACAGCGAACCACTTATGTGAACTGAACGAACCACTTAGTGCTTTCATCCCTTACACAAGTCTGTGTGTTCCAAAAGTACACACAGCGAACCACTTATGTGAACTGAAGGAACCACTTAGTGTTTGCACCCCTTACACAAGTCTGTGTGTTCCAAAAGTATACATAGCGAACCACTTATGTGAACTGAACGAACCACTTAGTGATTTCACCCCTCAGACAAGTCTGTGTGTTCCTAAACTACACACAGCGAACCACTTATGTGAACTGAACGAACCACTTAGTGCTTTCATCCCTTACACAAGTCTGTGTGTTCCAAAAGTACACACAGCGAACCACTTATGTGAACTGAACGAACCACTTAGTGATTTTACCCCTCAGACAAGTCTGTGTGTTCCTAAACTACACACAGCGAACCACTTATCTGAACTCAACGAACCACTTAGTGCTTTCACCCCTCAGACAAGTCTGTGTGTTCCAAAACTACACACATTGAACCACTTATGTGAACTGAACGAACCACTTAGTGCTTTCACCCCTCAGCAAGTCTGTGTGTTCCTAAATTACACACAGCGAACCACTTATTTGAACTGAACGAACCACTTAGTGATTTCACCCCTCAGACAAGTCTGTGTGTTCCAAAACTACACACAACGAATAACTTATGTGAACTGAACGAACTACTTAGTGCTTTCACCCCTAAGGCAAGTCTGTGTGTTCCAAAATTACACACAGCGAACCACTTATTTCAACTGAGCGAACTACTTAGTTCATTCACCCCTCAGAAAAGTATGTATGTTCCAAAACTACACACAGCGAACCACTTATGTGAACTCAACGAACCACTTAGTGCTTTCACCCCTCAGACAAGTCTGTGTGTTCCAAAACTACACACAACTACACATAAGTGGTTCGCTGTGTGTAGTTTAGGAACACACAGACTTGTCTGAGGAGTGAAAGCACTAAGTGGTTCGTTGAGTTCACATAAGTGGTTCGCTGTGTGTAGTTTAGGAACACACAGACTTGTTTGAGGGGTGAAATCACTAAGTGGTTCGTTCAGTTCACATAAGTGGTTCGCTCAGTTTAGATAAGTGGTTCGTTGTGTGTAATTTTGGAACACACAGACTTGTCTGAGGGGTGAAAGCACTAAGTGGTTCGCTTAGTTCAGATAAGTGGTTTGTTTAGTTCAAATAAGTAGTTTGTTCAATAATTTCGAAAAAAATGTACCACATAATAAAACTACGAACAGAAAACCCATCACGAAGTGATCTTTCTGTTATAAGGATGTCATTGGCGTACGTAATGGAAGAAAACATGGAAACCAGAAACCCAAAACACAGCAACAAACCAATATTCTGCATACATGCATAACACACCAAGCATAAAGGATGCACATAAACGTAATCTACAACGACGCACAGATCCAAACCAACAACCAAAAACCACACCAATATTCTGGGTTTCTTGAACATAAAAAAGACAACACATTGAGAGAACCACCATTAACCATAAAAAGCACACGACGAAACAATTATTAAACATGAACGAAGCACTCATACAAAAACCACCAACAATGTTTCATACCAACAACAGATGAGAGAACATACACAGTTTAGGGTACACAGCACGGTAGGAAACACTACAATGACGGTGGTCTTACGGCCGGAAAAATGAAGGCGGATCTGTGGGCAGATGGAACGGGAATCTTGTTGTTTCGTCTGTTCTCTCTCCTTCGGAGGATGCGGGGTTAATGAGTGCAATGAGAGAATGAGATCTGCTTTTCCCTCTCAAATTGTCCTGCATTTTCAGATGGGAAATGACAAAAGCAACCCTTTGCAAAAAGACAAACATGAACCACGTAATCAGATAACCATCTGTGTTTCTCTTTCTTTGCCACACAGGACGACACTGCCACGTCGGAGTGTCAAATGGAGATAAGAGAAAAAGGAGTGTCAAAGTAACATTTTCCAAGAATTTATTATGGATCAGAATAACTAAATGGTGTCTTGAGAGACAACTTTGAAGTCGTATAAGTCGTCTATAATGATATGACTTCTAATTTTTTTAACAAAAGTCGTGTCTACAAATGTTAATTTTTAAAGCTATAATTTCAGTTTAGAAATTTTTTTTTAGAAACAGACCTAGTCTATTCACATTGTACACACTGTATCATCTAATATATTATATGATTTGTATCTTCAATCTTTTTATTAGTTTTTGTTGTTAAAATCTCAAAACAAAAATTTCACATTAACGAGAAACATGTGATTTTTAGGTTTTTCATTATTTAAAAAATGTTTATGCTAAAATACACTTAGAAACATTAACAAATTTACAAGATTTAAACCGAACAAATCTATAAAGAAAAGATTAAACTTTAGATGAACAAAAAACAGCAACAAATAGAGTGTTTTCAAACTTCAGTTTTTTGGTTTGATTTGGTTCACGAATATTTGCAATATATCTGAGTTAGTTAAAATCAGTTTAAAATCATTAGTGCTATCTTCCTATTCAACTTAAATAGTGAATATACTTTTATTTCATCACTTTGATACACCACTTTTTCGTTTCAAAGTCGTCCTTCAAGTATATTTTACCTATTTTCTTAATAAAAAAATTCTTTCATCTATTTAGGTAAATTTTAGAAAAAATTATACCATTATGATAAATAAACCGTTTATTTACATGTTTGTCTAGCATACAATGATTGTTTTGCTATATCTATAACATTTTTAAAGTGAACAGCATTTGTGTATTCTAGTCAATAATATAAAATATGTAATATTGTAAACTTACTTTGTTGAATCTAAAAGTAAATGTTTCTAGTATTAATTGTAATAAAATAACTTATTAGATATTTATAAAAAAACTCCTTTAAAACAACAAACAAACCCAGTTGTATATTTTTTTATAAACTATTAAAAGAAATGATATAAAATTCATTTTAAATGTATTAACTACTTTAAAAATCATATTTAACATTAGTTTTACTAATAGTATAAAAATATTTTTTTATTCTTCTATCCCTCACATGGTGAGAACCTCACTTCACTCAAGCAACTAAGGTTGGAATACCTTCATGTGTCTCCACCTTAGATGACCAAACTAATTTTGAGCAATGGGTACGAACTGTAGTAAATTCGTGTACTCACGATTTATCGTAAACTCTTGTTTACAGATAACAAAAATCTTCACTAGACATATCTCACCTAAAGAGAAAAATGTATATAAGCATAAATGCGTAAAGTACATATACTAATAAAAATAATTTAATTATTATTAATAACAACCACTTGCAAATAACTCATCTCACTGTTGTCACCTTCTATGATCTTCACCTTACCATCACCAAACATAGTTTGTCACTCAACACCTCCTTACGCCATTTTCAACTTCTCCCAGCTCACCATGTTAGCTTGCAACTTAAAAATAAGTAGGACATTAAAATGACTCCGACAGCACATGCCTCAATGCTGAAGTTGAAGAACCATAGAACCCATGTCTAGCGTCAAAAGCACTGTGTCATGTTCCTCAAAACCAACACGTGCCAGACTGAATATGTCAAACACTAAAAGCACGATGGTGCGATTGTCAAGTTTGGTCCAAGTACCTGAAACTAAACCAAGAAAGAGTATCCATCTGACAAAATAGATCTCATCCAATAGATCGGTCAAAATACTCCAATATAACTCAATTAGAATTCCGATTGAACTAGGCTAACAAATTTTCCACTCAAACATCAAACCGACCCAGACCGAAAAGTGCGTTTTGCCACCCTATATATCTCCCCATTGGTCCACCACCCATTAACTAAATGGCATGGATCCAGTGAAATAGTGCGTGTTGGATTTGGGATTTCGGATACACACTTCATATGCCAAAAATAAAAACCACTCGAAGTAGTTTTAGTTCGGATATAACCGAAAACTTAAGATGCTGGTAAAAACATCATGGGATATAATCCATATAAAATCGATTATGCTGGATTACTTTTTCTAATATCATTCTCAAACACAGATCAATTAAGACAGAATATTGTTTCAAACTAGGACATTCAAAAGTTGTTGACCAATTGCTGACAGACTTTCCATATTCAATATAAAACATCTGGAAAATAATAAAAGGGAAAGATGGGGAAGTACATTTGAGGTTCAGAATAACTTGGTCAACAAATGGTGACCAATGTCACCAGATGGGAACCCTAATTTTAATGACAGTCCTCGTATTCTTGCAGAAGCCAGCTGACTTTGTTAACGAATGTAGATCTATTTTAGATGCAAGAGATGCATGCTATTATCAGCGATCAGATCCATATGCCGGCAATGTTGTTGTAGATTGTGATGAGTTGGGACTTTGAAATTGCATTCCAGGGGCCATTTGTTGTGGCATGCTACCAGGTGACATATAAACATTATTGTGCATCTGCATTGGCATAGATTGAACCGCTGCCGGTGGACCTGTCCCCCATCCAGTCTGAGACCCATTGTACGGTTGGCCAGGCGGGCCCACAATAGGAACAGCTTGTTGCCCTAAAATTGAGGGTTGGGCGTTAGGCGTATTAGGAATGGTATAGTCTCTGCTCCTATCATTATTGACCTGTAAACACAAATAATATATGAAATTAAAATTAAAAACAGAAATGTAAGCTTGGTATTCAGTGCCACTAAAGTACCACCCATCAAAATTAACGAAAAGAAAAACAAACACTGCACAGCAAAAAATCTAAAATTACGATACAGGATCCTTGTATTAAGATTTTGTAATTAAGGCAGTCCAAAGGTTCCAAGAGAAAGGGGTAATGGAAGAAAATGATACACAAGTAAAATTTGTCAAGCTTCAACATAAAGATTTTCTGTGCATTATAAAAAATCTAACATCATCCATTCTCAGATAAAAAACTAAGGGTCAACACAAGATTCTCAAGTTTAGTAAAGTCAACAATGTATATCCATGAATGAGAATGGGCTTTGCTGGCTTGTATAACAACTGAACACTGGCGTATCATACTGATACGAGGCATCTTCAACTCAGTTTTCAATCATTTATTCAAATGAACAGCAATCAATGCTCAGTCTACAGATAGTGTTGGCTGTTTACCTTTATACTAAGATCAGTATGTCGCGAATACGAAATGTGAAGCTTGCAAAAGCCTCCATCATATATGCAATGGCCTTCCAACGCTTCCTTGGCCACAACAGCTGTCTGGGTATCTGTAAATCATAGCATGTCACTCTCCCAAGCTTATATTGCCATTATAAAATATAACAAGGTAAACCATCAATGAAAGTTGAAGATATCCACGATGACACTAATTGCATACATATCACATTTCAATTATCAATGTTAAACCTGTCAAAGATAAGTATGTGTTCTAAGGATATTTCCAGCAACCAAACAACACCCATAACATTGGGAGAACAAGAAAGTGCAGTTAGAAGTATTCAATATATCTATCCCAAATGAATCAATGTCAATAATGGGACACGCACGTTGACCTCAAAGATAATGCAAACAAGGGGGTTAATCTGAGATAGCAATTGGCCCAAGTTTTTGGGGGCTTTACCTCTCCTTAAAAGGAAAAGTTGGCTCAAACACAATTTTGAAGAACTAGACAATAAAGTTTTTTAAAGAAGAAAATACCAAAAATAAAAGGAGCCTTAACATAAACTAAATGGAGGAAATTCCAGTTTCAGAGAAGGAAATATGCTGCCTGTGTATATACGAGGGCAAAAGTTAACACTTGCCCCTTCCCTCACCAAATTCAGACCATAAGTAGCTGTTTTTTGTAGAAGAAACAACTTGCATAGACACAATTGAAAACATCAACCAAATTTAATTTTCAAAACATAACATAAAGACAAACAATTGAAATGCACAACCATTAATAATCAACAGTACAAACAATATCAAAATAATCAAGGTTGTCAAAATCAATATATTACATTTAGATCATGAGAGGGATGATGACATCATAAATCATGTGATTGTAACACAGATTATAAGATTTTCGGAAAAGAAAAGGATATATTTTCATATAAAAATATGATAATATAATTAACTAATACATATAATAATATCACTAAAATTCCAAGAAGAATTTAGATAATTTTTTATCGGTATTTTTATTATTTCAATTTATTAGCAATTATGGTGGGACGGGGGTAAACATAAAAATCAGTCCAGAAACCTAGTATTTCAGATGAAGACCCAAAAAAAAAAAACAAATTCATGTGTTGCAGTAACAAATAAATAAAATAGCTTCTTCAGCAGTTCCTCAGCCAGCCATAGTAGAACTTTAATAGACCAGAAAGAGAAAAGGCACTCCAGCAAACCATCATAGACCAAACCCAATCACATATTCCACAATCCTGTAAATATGATTCGTGATTTCACTCTGATCCCACTCAAAAATGCACAAGATCGTGTGATTCTACAATCTTCAATAACATTTTTTATAACATTAAACGATGTAAAATTTTTCAAAGAATTAACCTGGATATTGAATCAGAGCCTGCAAACCACCATTCTTGTCGAACATTGCAATTTTTTGGACAGGTCCAAAAGCAGAGAAAACCTGTAAGAAAAGTTAAAAAGTAAATAAATAGTATGATATTATCAAGTAAACTGTATTGCTTATTAATAATTAAAAAAATATGGCCTGTCATGATTCGAAGTACCATGTGTAAGACATCCAATGTTACAGCATATTGCATGTTCTCAATAGATGCAAGAAGAACATTACTCTCAGTCTCTAGTCTTTTCCCATCCAAACCAACCATAGCCTGCACATATTACATCCGAATATTTAGAATAGAGAAAAAATCCTTAAGCAAGTCTGCACGCAAGGCATCCCTTCAGCAGAAGATGCAGACACCAAACTAATGCACAAAATATAAACATTCAAAACAAGCAACGTGTAAATCTTTAATTGAATATAAAAACTGGTAGCAAGATAAGAGATATCATATTGTTACTCCTGTAAAACATGGAAATGTTGAGTGACAAAAACAATACCTGTCCACTTCCCTCCACAGCTGATGGAGCAACAGGAAGGTAAGGATTAGTATAGTCTCTGGATAGAGAAAAATAATCAATTACAAATTGAAAAATTATTATCACAGAAAGAAAAAAATAAGGAAACTAAGCTAAAAACCAACAGAACGGAATATTGATAAATAAAAGAAAAAGAGACTGCAAAACTTGGGGTTCTGTAAGCCAGCAATACCTGCTCCTGTGACTTTGAAACTTCACACTTAAATCTGAATGTCCAGAATAAGTGATCCTAAGGGTACATGGTCCCATATGCTCAGGAAGCAGATACCTGATATCAAGCCAAGGTTAAAGAGCAATAAACAGAAATAACAAGTTGGGAAAATACTAAGAATTACGTACTGTTCTAATAACTAAGAATTTGCAGTTCAACCCAAACTTGGCACTTTTTTATCAGGATCAGTTCAGTTGGAACAGTGGTTTATGTAGCCACGTTGTCAACCAATCCAATGATCCATAAAATTACAAACAAATGCAAAAACAGAGTCTTAAAAGTCCAAAACATGTTAAATATAAAAAGAATTGCCAAAGTGTAAATATATAAATAATCCAACAGTTGATTGCTGAACAATCTCCGAGAACAAATGCACCATCTACTTCCACATGATCCCTAACAGTTAAACTAAATAGCCGCTCAAGCAAATAATATACTTATACCTAGGTATGCTTCTTCCATCCAAAGCATCCTTTGCAGAGGTAGCAGTCTCTGCATCTGAGAATTGAACCAGTGCCTGCACAACAACAGGTGCACCAACGAATTATCTTCCGCTCATAGAATATAAAAAAAGTGACAACAGATACGGGTGGCCTATCATTAAACCTGAAATCCTGCTGTCTTCTCAAAGGTGGTAATCTTATGCACAAATCCAAACGCTGAAAAAACCTGCACAAATGAATAATAAACTTTCAGGATGATATTGCTAACGTAAATCTTAATAGTAGAACACAAACTAGAAGTTCAGCATCTAGGCGAGTAAATGTGTCACTCAACTAAAAAAACTAGCAAGAATAAAAAACAATACAATTACAGGACTTAAATAACAATAAGCAAGTTTAAAGCTCTAAGCAAATCAATATATCTCTTGAAAAGCTACAAGAATGATGCTTTTGCTGCATATGCTGGTGCCAGAAGAGCTAAAACATTGTAAGTGAAAAGCAACACAAATGAAACATTAAGAAACTATCAAAACAATTGCCAGACATTTCTCATTAACGATCTGGTATTAACTGTAAAAAACGAGAGAAATAGTTCACATCACAGTTGTCTTATATGAATCATCACCTAGAATATATAACTACAATAATACTTACAAGAATTTGAAGTTAATGGTATCATTCACTTTGATACTAGAATAAATGACTCAAAATAAAGGATTTGAGAAATAACTTGCCTCCTCAACTATAAATTACTGAAAACTCAGCATTCAGTTGCCAAGTTTAGAAGGAAAATTTTGGTGTACTTTCAGATATGACTTCAAAAGCACAACCAAACAATAGTTGGAACACAGAAAATAACTCAACAGCACAGAATCCGGTGACTAAATCTAACTGGCTATGCAGATGACGAGTCAATAAAGCACAGATGCACAGTAGAAAAAAATGGAAATGCCCTAAACTACAAGAATGGCAGGAGTTGAGGGGGAATAAGGAAGAAGAGGTAGTGTTAAGGAAAGGAGAAAGGAGACAAACACACAAGCGCTATTTCTCCCAAAGCACTAAGCTGCCAGTGAAGATATTGCCTTGTCATGGGCCTGCTGATTCATTCACATACATGTCAACAATTTTTCCATAGCCTGACAAAGAAAAACCTAATCATAAAACTAAATGACCAGCATCCTCTTGATTACAGTGTTAGCATATAACTAATACACACAAGCAATCGCTTACCAAATGCAAGACATCAATGCTGACAAGACGTGCATCTGCACCCTCAATCGTTACCAACAATACATTCCCAGGAACATCTGCAGCAGTTTTGTTATTCACTATTTCTTGCCTGTTTGAATATTGTAGGTATACAGTTTTTCCTCGTACTTGAGCAGGCTCTGATGATGAGGCATAGTATGATATCATTGCAATGGCCTGATTTAAATCTGCCTGCAGGTTGCGGTTGCAACATATAATTTTTAACCAACAATCAGTAACTTTATATGAAGATAAAACCAAGATATAAGGAGGGAAAATGGAGAACAAAATACACTCACAAATTCAATAAAAGCTTGATTTCTGTTTGCCCCAACATTACATTTTGTGTTCACAACTTTTCCAAACGGCTTCCCAAGCTCAATCAGTTCCTCCTCTGTGCACTCCCATGGCAAGTTTCTCAAATGAAGCACCTTTGACGGCGGCTGAGTGTAACGGAACTGTGGCTGGCTAGATACGGATGCCATTTCAGACAATAACCCTAAATCTGTCCAAAAAAATCAGAAAATCCGCAGTCCCTTAGACTACAACATACATTTTACAATTAGTTATACCATTATAAATCCACAATCACTGATACTTTAGCCATGCTTCCTAAAGATCCAACAACCATGGCCGTAAAATTGGCTCAATGCAACTCAACTTAATAAATTTCTATTTCCATTATGCAATTAAAATTTGGTGGGGAAGAAACCAAGAATATACAACAAAGTTTTGGGGGTAACAGCAAAGTGCAGACGAATTTGCAATTCAAGACATTCAGATTTCACAAATTGACAAATCCCAAATGAAAGAAATCAATAGCAAACGGATTTAATCTGTTACGACCAATTTTGGTGTTAACTGTTATACGGAGACAGCGTGCGATCCACAGCGAGAAAGCAGAAGAAGGAATAGAAAAAGGGTTACATCAAAGCAAAGCAATTACCTGAGAGAATTGAGAGAAGGAGAAGAGCTTATACACGTCGACGGGATTAGGGTTCTCCAACTATAAGGAATTTCTCCGTTATCGTTTATGGCACCACGGGCAAAAACAAGGCCTTTAAAGCTGAACCGTAACCATATATTATTTATATAAATAAGATAAGATTTTTATTTAAAAAGAATCTTAAATTCACTTTTGTATATGTAGCGGTTTGTAATTTCATTTTTCTTAAAAAAAATAATCTTTTTGGTTTTTAAAAATTATTCAATAGTAGAATAAATAACATCTAGGTTTAATACTAATTATTACTCAGAAACACGTCAATATATTTTATATTTTATTATATATAATCATAATAAATAAAAATTATTTCATTTTAAAAAATTGAAGTGCCAGATAAAAAAAAATATTTTCATATGGATTAAAATTGTGTGTTTGTCAAAAAATTAGAATCAGACGTGTGCTTTAAGTTTTAAATTGCCATCAATTAGACAATCAGTTTATTTTGTAGATTAAGTATTTAATCTTTTATATTTTAAAAATTCAATTTAATCTCTTATATTTAAAAAAATAGTCCTTTTGGCTTATTAAAATTAATTTTATTAGCAATTTAAAATATTGAGGATTAAATATAATCACAAAATAATATATCTTTTCTTAAATGTTTTTACTATACATAATTATTAGACTAAAATGGTTACAAACCTTTGATTTTTTTATTTTACTTTAAATGTTTTAATATATAAATATTTTATCAATAGATACTGTTGCATTTATAACATAGATTTATGTATAAAAATTCAGAACAAAGGTATTCACAGAGGGTCTGCTTTATTTTTATTATATGTTAACTTTATGAGATGAATAATTTGAAGCATGAATATGTTATTTTTCATAGTGTACTATTCTTTAAAGTAAAATAAAAAAATCATTGAGATATGCGCTAGAAAATAGAAATACCAACTTTTAGTCACAAAATAATTTTGGTTAAAAATACTCTTAAAATGTAAGTTTGTAATTCTATTTACACTATATATATATATATATATAATTGAAAACATTATTAATAAAAATAAGAAATGTTTAAGAGGAGAGAAATAATGATAAAAGAAAGAAAGATGATCCAATGATATGTTGAGGCCTCTAGATTAGTTTTAGTTTTGAGATTCTAAATATTGATAGATTAATTGGAGATAAAAAAAAAGTCATATATATCTTGTTCATTTTGAACCCAATTTCCCCAAATAAAAATTACATTGGTAAGTATAAAAATCTATTAAATAAACTTATCATATCCTATGGTGCCTCACTTTTTACGATCACCAAATATGTGTTATCTAATCCATGTCAAACATAAAATATTATAATACAATAATATTTATAAATATCAAACATTTAATACTCTTATTGTATTTGCATATTTGATAATATTTTGAGTACAAACGAATCCAAATTTCTCGCCTACAAAAAAAAATTAAAATATAAAATAGATACCACTCGGTTCATTATTATTATTATATTAGGGATATGATATTTTAATGTACATGTGAATTATTTGTTTTCTACAATTTTATTTTATTTTTTTGTTTAACTTCTCAAATAATAACACTTTCTAACAATTAGATCTTTCAAGAACATTACATATAAACTTAGATCATTAAGAACACCGCATTTCACCTATGATTTATTATTTTTTAAAATTATTTATTTATTTATAGATAAAATGTCTCCTTTTCCCTAGTTTACTATAAAGACAATAAATTTCATCTTTTTAGATATTTTTCTTATAGTTTTTATTGTGAAGATTATTATAACTTTTAGATAAAAATATTTGAATGATATTGATCTTTTCTAATATATTTTCTTTCAAAATTTATAAATAATAGTGTTTGCAGATAAATATTTTATCAATCTTTCTTTTATTAATTTGATTATAAATTTAAAATATAAGTTTAGTAACTTTTGGCTTGAGTAAAGCTTATTGACATCATATGTATCAAAAAATTAAATTACTTGTGTTTTAAAAAAAAGTAACTATTATATATTTTACGTCAAACTTTAGTATAAATTCGTAAAACTTATTAGTGTTATATGAAAAAAGTACTAAACATTGTATTATTTTAAGAAATACATTTATAATATAATTTATCTTCATTAAATATGTTTCTTTTATTAAAGTACTGATAGATTACAACCTCTGTAAATAACATTCAAAAATATAGAATTATAAATATCTTGGATAAAATTTGATATTAATCATGTCTCAAAGTAATTACATTTTATTCTTTAAATGTTATTTACATAACTCCACTTTCTCAATAAATATTATTTTTATCTATTAAAAGAAGAAGTATTGATGCAATTTATTTGAGAAAAAAAAATAGGAATGACAAGATTAATAATCCATTAAAAATGATAACTTTTAAAATTGAAACTCTAAATATCATATAGTAAAAAGTATTTTTCAATGTATATATTCTACCACCCCTCTCAATTAGTGTTCCGTCCTGCTTATCACCAATTAGCCAAGCACTTAATCTTAGGAACACAATTGAGTAGAGAAGCTATGATGGTTTCATTAGAAGTTGTAATCTAAGATAAGAGTCTCTGCTTGTTTTGAAACTTGAATCTTGGTTGCTATCTATCTATGGCCTGATGAAGAAGCTTCTATATATATATATATCATAATAACATAAAGAAAGCCTCCTAATTAAAAAGGAAGCACAAATATGAGGAGCATAAGACAGAATCATGACTTAGCACTACCAACAAGGATATCCTTATAAGGAGTAGGAGCAGGAGCAGGAGTAGGAATAGGTAAAGTAACTTTGGTCTCTTGAGGTTCATGGCTTATACTTTGTCGTTCAATGATGAGGGGAACATGTCCTTCTCTTGAAGTCTCCAGACGCTCGTGTGCTCCACCTCTCAGTTTCTCCAGTCTAATTCCATTCATTTGTTGCATCTTGAACACTTTGATTAAGTTTGTCAATCCACCAATAAGGAACATTAGGCTTCCGAAGATGCCTAGCCAGATCCAAGTGCTACCCTGTATCAATCATCAACATTGACCCTCATTAGTACTCATAGTAATTAACCATCACCCACCAAGTAGTGTGCACTGCCTCTATAGAGGAAATACTATTGTTTGGGTTGCATGTTTTTGAAAGTGAATGAGACTTGTTATGTATCAGTTTTTAATACTATTTGAACTATTTCTTTTTTTCCTTGCTTGTAACATACAGTGCTTCTTGTACCTTATTGATATTATTATTATTATTAAGTAAATATCAAATATGAAAAGATTAACTAGGCCAACTCATAGCTATGCAGGTCACTTGTTGCTCAGTATTCATTCGCCTCATGTGCATAAAACTGTTGGCTGATCAACTAAAATCAAACTTAGAGCTGAATTCAATATATGTAGACCACTTACAAGTAAGTGAAGGCCGTGGTGAATATCTTTAGACTTCTCCTGATGATTTAGAATCGCACTGAGCATAAATGACAAACTCCCTATAAAAAATGGAATACACACACTCTGCTGCAAGATTTGAACATGACCGTCCGCTCTCTCATAAATTTGGCATGAGTTATGAATTGATCCTATCACCCACAATACAGGACCAGCAACAAGCATGTTAAGAGCGTACTTCTCCAGTTTGAAGTACCCATATCCTTTCTCCTCCTGTGTTTTGGTCCGCACACACCAAAGAAGATGATGTCCAATTTAGATTAGCAAAATAACTAAATAAACTAGTAATCCAAGCAGGTGATGACATTAATTAAAATACACAAATGCAAGCACCAATATAGACAAAGAAATATAGTAAATATTCAAATTGGTGGCTCAAAGTTGAATGTGTTGGCTAATAGGTCCTCACTAAAAATTATATGGATTCCTTGAAAAGTTCAAGAATCATTTATATGAAATTTTAATCATGAGTCAACACATTCATCTAAAATCTACCAATTTAGGTATTTAAAACTAATATGGATATTTACTCCTAACAACTAGATAGTCAAAAGTTAAATACCCAGACACTATCTTCATTCTTAGTGTGACTTCAGCATTTCTTAGACATGTTAGAAACAACCTTTTGCTTTAGGTATAGTATCCGACACCTATTGTAAGGTTTTGAATTTTAAAATAACTAATTATACAATACCAATTAGGCCATTTGCATAGCTAATGGCTAATGGATAGACGCTTGTATAAGATTCATTCTAATGAAAGATAGGTCAATTCCATGACTAGTGGTGCAAACCTAGCCTTCATTGGTAGAAACAAGTTAGACCTAGTTAATTAAGATCTTTCTAACTCAAGTTATTTTAGCAATTGTCCCTCATTTAAGGAGAGGGATACCTAAGTCTATATAATAGAAAAAAAAAATACTGTGGGTCTAACGTGACATTAAGAACCTGCTACTTTTAAAGTTTTTGAGTTGCAAAGGTAAGTTGTTTAACATATAAAAAATTATGAAAAATATACATATACACCCAAAAATAATAAAGGAGACAATATAAATTTCATACCGGGTATCCATGTATCATTACTGACTGTGTATGAAAGAAAGAGAGATGTAATGGTGGGATTGGTATAAGAACTCAAAAAACCTTATTATGATTAGATTATGTTTTTTAATATACATTCATTAAACTCAATATTGGTTGGTTTCTTATAAGGATCTTATTTGAAGATGGAAGTCTTTGAAGTATAGTCAGACACTAAACAGATAGATATAAACCTTAATTTGCTTTGTTATCAATCTTGTTAGTTTAAACTCTACATTTTAAACATAGAACAGAACAGAAGGAGCTGGTGGTGGAGAAATAGTATAAGTAAATGAACAATACATTACAAACATCAGGTTTAAAGCATATTTTAGGCAGTAAGAGTGCAATAGGATACGCACATACCTGAATAAAAAGGAAGAGGACTCCGAGCAAGGAAATAACCGTTCCAAACATCTGAACGAGAGGAACGGCAAACTCGACAAAAGCGAGTTGAAGGTCGAAGGCCATCAAGTGTAACTGGAAATCAATGCCAGCGAGATGGGCGAGGAGGTCATGGAGATTGACGAGGAGGATGAAGGCCAAGGCGATGATGATGAGAACGAGGCCTGATCGGGCTTCTGAGGAAAACTGAGCAGTGAGGCCAGAAAGCAGGAGGATGCAGGCAATGAGGTAGAAGCCTGCGTTGATGTACTCCAAGCGGTTTTTGGCCAGGCCCGGCCCGTAGGTGCGGAAGTCCCTTGCAGATGCTAGCTTCACCATTTCTTGATTTGTTTTGGTGTGAGACCTGTGGGATTCAGACGAGTGGGATTCGGACCTTACCAGAAGACAAGCAGGTCTGGTGCTCAGATTTTATTTGGACACGTGGCGACGTGCATGGCATTGTGTTAGTTAGTCTTCACGTTGCACTGTGACATGTGGCGTGACCAGAATAAACTGTGGATGGTGCTACATGTTCCAGACTGCTTCCAATAATAGACATGAGGAAATTACAAATTTAACCCTGTTGCTATAAAAGAAGGTTTTCCATGGAAGGGGTGCGGTGCATTTCTGAACATTGGTGGAAGGTATTGCAGTGGTGGTGGGAGGTTCCTACAGTGTTGGAGTGGAGGGTTGAAGGCACTTTGGGTGGCC
>Ga0209489_107748_pt1 | contig 15563 bp, 11 predicted proteins | sample SiratrowhiteBW_FD_187527 | JGI IMG/M metagenome (GOLD analysis project Ga0209489, IMG submission 187527) | Root nodule microbial communities of legume samples collected from California, USA - Siratro white BW (SPAdes) (version 2) | ecosystem: Host-associated > Plants > Roots > Nodule | place... | reverse complement strand
TATATATATATTTTTTATATATATATATATATATATATATATATATATATATATATATATAATTTTACTTGTGTATTTAGAATTTATACTTTAGAGTGAAGAAATTTTATTAGTAAGAATTTTGCACAAAGTACATATTTAGTGTTTTTTAGAATTTTTGTTAATTATTTTTAATTTTATTTTACTGATATATTTATTCCATTTTAAAATATATCAACTATTAACAAGTGAAAGTTGATATTCAAATTACAATATTTTATATTTTTAATTAATTTTATATATTTTATTTTGAATTTTTATCTGAAGTGAAATGTCAATTCTTTGACGTCTTTAACGTGGAATTTTACAAAAATATATTTTTCAAATCCCTTATGTTATCTCCCAATACTTGTACTAGTTACCATAATGTCACCTAAAATATCAAGTTTTACTTCAATAATAAAATTTTTAAAAATCTCATAAAACACACTTTTATTTTTTATTTTTTACTTTTACTAAATTATATTTTAAATAAATTTTACTTAAAGCATGTCTTTAACTCTACTTACAAATCCATATTTTTTTATCCTAAAAATAATTATCTCTTGAATCTCTCGAATCATAAATTTCTTTCATGATATAATTTTTTCAATTCAAATAATTTAATAAAACTCATTTATTAAATATCATATTAGAGTTTCTTGTACCTTCCAATTTCTTGAGCCACTTCTAATTTATTTCAAAATGGATTTTTTTTTAAATATATTAAAACTGAAAAAAAAAATGGATAATAATACATTGATACTAGTGAGAAAGTTATTTCTATTTGACACCGTCACGTGGCTTGGGTTTTTTTGAATTGTCAAGAGTGAAAACTTTATTTCTTCACTTATCTTATGTAGCAAAGTTTTGTCTTGTTGTGAGGTTCAATTTGTTATTTTGGACGATGAAATGAGTGTCAAAATTTGAGAAGGAAACTATCATCATCTCATTAGGAGAGAGAACGGAGAACGAGCTTTTGAAATTTAAGATTTTTACTGAGTGAGTTACAATGTGTTTGCGTTTGACAAAGTTCAGTGTTGTTACCAATGATGGTTGGTGCTGAAGCAAAGAAGGAAGAGTTATTCCAAGGTTTAAGGTGCGTCTTGTGTCATACAAGATAAGGATTAGGGTTTTCCAAAGAAAACAATATAAAAGTGTATTTTTTTGGTCTTTAGATGAAACACGAACTCATTATATTGTTAGTTTTACATATTTGCTAGATATATGTCAAAACCCTCCTTGTTGAACCACTTAGGTCAACCAAGTAAACCACTTGTTGTTGGGTTTTAGATTGCTGGTTCCTATATCTGCTAGATGTATGCGTAAACCCTCCCGATTGAACCAGTTAGATCAATAGAGTAAACCACTTAGTGGTTGGTTTTAGATTGTTGGTTTACATATCTGTTAGATGAATGCGAAAGCCCTCCTCACTGAACCACCAAGGTCAACAAAGTAAACAACTTGTTGGATTTTAGATTGTTGGTTTCCATATTTGTGGTAGATATATGGAAAAGCCCTCTTCATTGAACCACTTACGTCAACAAAGTAAACCACTTGGTGGTGGGTTTTAGATTGTTAGATTCCATGCCTATTAGATGTATGCGAAAGCCCTTTCACTGAACCACTTAGGTCAACAAAGTAAACCACTTGGTGATTGGTTTTAAATTGTTGGTTTCCAATATCTGCTAGATGGATGTGAAAGCCCTCTTCACTAAACAACTTAGGTCAACATAGTAAACCACTTGTTGTTGGGTTTTAGATTGTTGGTTTTCATATTTGCTAGATGTATGCGAAAGCCATCCCATTGAACTACTTAGGTCAACAGAGTAAACCACTTGGTGGTTGTAATAGATTGTTGATTTCCATATCTGCTAGATGTATGCGAAAGCCCTCCTCGTTGAACAACTTAGGTCAACAAAATAAACCACTTGTTGTTAGGTTTTAGATTGTTGGTTTCCATATTTGCTAGATGTATACGAAAGCCCTCCTCATTGAACCACTTAGGTCAACTGAGTAAACTACTTGGTGGTGGGTTTTAGATTGTTGATTTCCATATCATCTAGATGTATGTCAAAACCCTCTTCATTAAACCACTCAGGTCAATAGAGTAAACCACTTGGTGTTGGGTTTTAATTGCTGGTTTCCATATCTATTAGATGTATGTCAAAGCCTTCTTCATTGAACCACATAGGTCAACAGAGTAAATTACTTCATGTTGGGGTTTTGATTGCTTGTTTTCATATATGCTAGATGTATGCGAAAGCTCTCTTCATTGAACCACTTAGGTCAACAGAGTAAATCACTTCATGTTGGGTTTTTGATTGCTTGTTTTCATATCTGTTAGATGTATGTGGTAGCTACTATTCATAGCTTGTTGGTTAAGATATAGTATGTGTTTTTTTTACATTGGTTAAGATGATAACCGAAGTAATATGTGTTGTTCTTTTCTTTTTAAAAAAAAATCCACTTCATTTAATGTTATTTTCCTTACGCCTGTAAAATTTTTTTCGAAACCAAACCAGATTTCTAGTTAGAATTTCAATATATATTCACATTCAACGACAACTATAAAACATAGTATTTTAACCAAAATTATAACCTATGTAAATATAATCAAGTTAACATCAATAATATTATTTACAATATCAAAACTAACATTTATATATGTACACTTAACCCTATGTATAAATTATAATTTCTAACATCAATATTATTAACAATGTTAATTAACTAACAATCTAATATATGTACTTCTAAAACTATATGCTATGAGTTATTATTTCTAATTGTAATAAAGTATCTTGCCCATTCTTTGCAAAATTCTTTTAATGTTTGACTGTTCAATGGCTATATATGAAAAAAAGTTGAAATAGGGAAATAATGTTATTACTCGTCATCATATGAAACTTTAAGATAATTGTATATTATTTAAACATTTTCATACTTAGTTCCAAGAGTCAGTGATCATGACATGGACTATGGTCTTCATCTAATGCATCGCATAGTATCCACATTCCCAATTTTCTTGTTGCTAGTAACATTACAATTTCATCAAAGTTAAATTGTTAAATAATTGAAAAACAAATTTAATAAGTTCAAATGGTTATGTGATGTGGATGTAGATCTCCTGCCAAGTACATTACAAATATTAATTGCATTAAAAATAAAGACGATTAGTAACTTACATTACATTATATTATACAAGCAACAATAATGCATAACTTTTTAATTAAATCATACCTTTGTATACCGTCTTCATATATGAATTTGGCTTGTGATGTAATGAACAAAATCAGACAACAGTGTTGTTCGCAGGACAGATAAGCATCAGTTGCCAATGGGGTCTAAAATAGTTAATTCATTACTCATGTTCTCTGAATTACTTAAAATGTAAATGTAAATATGTGTAACTTATGGATGAATAATAAGAGCCAATTAAATTTTCTTTCTAGATTCTTGATTCTATCTTTGTATATAGGTTTGACACTCCATTTTTCTTATTTCCAAACTTCTATATGCTTTGTGGCTCAAGGAATACATAAATATCAGGATTTCCTGTGCTGGAAATTAATTGATTTATGTACCTATATTGTTAATATCAATATCAGTAAAAGTGTTTCATGAAACATATTTCATGAAATAAAATGTAAAAATGTGTATATTTAAAAGTATACTTACATCATCCATAACTGAATGACTACAATGTTGAGCAATTGATTTCCCTGGATGACCACCATTGTCCATACCAAAGATTGTGTCATTCTTCCCAAAGATTGTTTCATTCCAAAGAATGACACAAGCCGACTCAAATAAATCATGGGGAAATCCTAACCAACTCCTAAATTGGATTAACATTTGCCTAGAGTGGTTGAGACTTAGGACTTAAATCACCAACAATTGGTGATTTCTCTTTCCTCCCACGGTCTTGTAAGCAAGATAACAAAATGTATCAATCTAAATAACATTAAGTATCAATTTAAATAACATGAAGAGAAATTAACAATATACCTGATGTTTTTTTTAAATGGCCTTAAAGAGATGTGTAAGTCACACAATAAATGTACCAAGTGCCTCTCCCACAAATCTAACCTCTGATATGGGCACTGACACCTTGGCATTTGCTTGTCTAACTTCTTCACCGACCACTCTAGCAAAATCATCTTGAAGTGACACAATGTAAATTTTCAAAGTTGCAGGGTACATTCTCCCAATCGCCACCAGAAGAGGAAGATCTCCTCCAATAAATAACTTACACCAATAGGAAAGATCAGTATTTGTATCCTCCTCCTCGTCCTTAGCAGTGGTACTACATCATGTCTTAATTCATTTATGACTTGTGCCTTAATTTGCTCGGTCAGTTGAGGTCTGAGCCTTTGTGTTAGCTGAGCGGTTAGCTCCTCCATCAACTGTGGACTCACATACGAGCTAAAACAGAGAGTTGTTCCAAAATACTGTCTCACCCCACACCAAACCCAACAGTCCGGATACGACTAGGGTGTGTTTTTCAGTGCCAATAGCTATCATTAATATATCATGTCCTATGTACACAAAACTCTTGTGTGAACTCTACTATGCTAGGAAATCCTGTAAAAAATAATACTATATGTTAATCTTAATTACTAAAAACAAGACATTATATATGATGAATTTATTATTAACTTACGCTCTCTTAGACAATCTCTTATTCTTTTAATTTTTTTTCCATCCATATATCAACATTACGCTCTAATTTTCCAATATATATATATATATATATATATATAAAATATGTCGTGTTACACGTTACAAACATCGTAACAATGTTTTCTAAACAAAATATTTTAATTAAAATAAAATCATCATTAAAAGATATATCAATACTATAATTAAAAATTAGTCATGTTATCGTTGGTAAAACTTTTTAACACAGAAAAATATTAATGTCAATGTTACTAAAAGTAAGATTGTAATCAATGTTAATAGATAAATAATCTCGATCAATATTACTTAAAAAAAACTCTCATCATCAATGTTTTCTTAAAAAACCTTAACTAATATAAATTAAAAAAAAGATAAAATATAATTATTGTTGTTATAAAATATTTAGTTAAGAAAAGTATATAAAACTACCATTTTTTAATCTATCTTAATGTCAATTGACTAAACAATATTTAAATACATTATCTTAATTTTAATTTTTTATAAAAATTTAAAGTTTTATAATTTTAAGTTATCTTTTCAAAATTTTAAAATTTTCAGGTTTTTTTTTCACAATTTTAACTTAAACAATTTTTTCGTTATAAAGTATTTTAAATAATTTCAAATAATTTAAAATAAATAAAATATTAATAAATTTATTAAGATTAATATAAAAATAATTTAATCTCATTCTTCTTATTTTTAATTAGAGAAACATAAAAATTAATAGAAATATAAATGCTTATAAAAAATTTAATATTTTTCTAACACTAATATTAATCATAATGTTTATTTAAAATTATTTTATTTGTTTTTTAATATTTTAATTTTATTTAAAATATAAAATATTTTAAAAATTAAAATTTAATATTTTAAATTCATATTTTAAGATAAAGATAAAATAATTAATATATTCATTTAAAAATAAAGATGTTATAACCTTTACGTCATTACAAGTATTTTAATCATATATAATTTTTTTTAACAATAAAAAATAAATAAATAGAAAGATGCACTTTAGAAGTGTTTCAACCCATATACAACACACAAGGTACACTGATACAAGGAATACAGCTACACAAATCAAAAGGACCCAAACAAACTAGTGCCACTAAGAATAACTAAACAAATACAGGCACCAACAAGAGGAATCTAAACCCAACCTAGTAGACCAAAAAACCGAAGAACCGACGAAAACCGCAATATAAAGCTCTCTTAGACAAGCACCCACACACATTACAATTCCTATGCTTGACTCATAAAATGAATATGTCCATTTGACTCAGCCGCTTGTACCATTAGACTTCCTTCAAACCACCTATAAGTAGCTGTATATGATCCAGCGCCTCCGCAAGTACGAGAGTTGATATGAGCTACAGGCTTGGACATAGGTCCTCGAGCACTTTTACCTACAAAACAAACACACTCCTATTCTGTCGAGAAACACTTAGCACACTAAGTAATGAACCTCTTCCCCAAAAATCCGCTACCTACACCTATCACGGCCAAGCCCCTTTATGCCAGAGATTGAAGGCACTTCACTGGAGAGAAATGTCAGTCCAAAAAAGAGAACGAGGTTCTCTTCAACTTAAACTTTAGTAAAAGCCAACCTTTTAACTGTGCTAAACTACAAATTTCCTTAACATCCACAATCGTACCGTTAAAAACCACCTTATTTCTATGATTCCATATCTTCGAAACAATAACCACCCACAACCCTTTCCACACTCTATTAACATTTTGTCTTTCATAGATAAAAAAAAAACTTTGGAAATTAACAAGTGAAGACTCATGCTTGACAGCCGCAGACCCTACTCACCTATCACATTGATCCCAGACTTATTGTACCACACTACAAGTTGAACAAGTGTTGAGCAGTTTCAAATCCTTCTTAGCATAGTGGGCACTGCATATTTCCTACCTGAACGCCCCTTCTTGCTTAGTTATATCTAGTTGGTAACCTATCCAATAATAATCTCCAGCACAACCTATTTCATAACAATTGGAATATCTCTGAGGTCTGCATAAATTCTCATTATTCAGAAGATTGTATCCAGACTTAACTGTATATTGTTGGTGTTCCTCACCATCCCAACCCAACCTATCTTATCCATTCACATTCACATTAGAGGGGGAGGTCATAAGCGTCTATACCGTCAAATTGATTTTCGACGGAATGAAAAAAACATATATGGTAGAATCGTAACCATAGAATATGACCCTAATCGAAATGCATCCATTTGTCTCATACACTATGGGGATGGTGAAAAAAAATATATTTTACACCCCAGAGGGGCTATAATTGGAGATACCATTGTTTCTGGTACAGAAGTTCCTATAAAAATGGGAAATGGTCAGCTTTTGTACTTCAAGATCCCTATGCCAACTGAAATTCTCCTTAAGGCATCACAACATCCTGTAATCCTGCTACCCTCCCATTTTTGACGAGGTCACCTAAACATATATAATATATACACGTGTATATGTCAATTCAATACTCATTTGAAATGGAGAAAGTTGAGTCCTTTAAAATAAAATATAAAATTAAATAGAAAAACTCTATCAAAATTTAATTTAATAAAAATACAGTTTAAAATTAATATTCAATTTTTTTAATAAAAAATAGAGATTACATTGAGAATAAAAAAATTAAAGGAATAGGTTAACTAATCGATATTAAGATAAAAAACTATTAAACTTTAATTTAATAAGAACAATTTAAAATTATCATAAAGATGATTGAAATCTTTATAATTGATATTTTTGCTAGAAATAATTTTAAACCAAATTTTCTGTGTCATAAACAAAACAATAAACTAAAAAAAGAAATATCACCTGTTGAATATAATTAAAATTCTCATTCAATCCAATTTTCCAAATATATATAGATAATATGTTGTGTTACATATTACATACATAGTAACAGTATTTCTTATACTTTAATTAAAAAATATATCAGTAATATAATTAAAAATTATTCATATGCTCGTTGATAAAACCTTTGGACTAACATAAAAATATTAATATCAATATTATGAAAAATGAAATTACGACTCATGTTAATAAAAATAATCTCCATGAAAAATATAACACTCATAATAAATATTGTCTAAAAATCTTAACTAACACAAATTAAAGATAAATATAATAAATGTTTTCAATATTAGTTAAAAAAGTTATATTACACTAACAATGTTCTAATCTATCTTACTTTCTGTTGAGTAAAAAATATTTAAATATAAGCATGGAATGAATTTATAATTTTAAGTTATCTTTTAAAAATTCTAAAATTTTAGTTTATTTTTACAATTTTAACTTAAATCACATATTTTATTATAAAATATTTTAAATTTTTTATAAAGGTAATTATCCTCTAAGAATTCTTAATTCATGCCATTTAAGATATTAAGAGATTTATACATATTATCCCGTATCTTTATACTTTATTCCAGACATTTGATAGATGTCATTGCACAATTGTAAAATTATAAGATAGATGTATCTATAAAATAATAAAGTATTTTGTCTCCTAAAATTACTCCAAACTGTGTACATAATCTCTAACTGTTAGTCTGTTGAATTTAAACAAATCATTGTATGCTTTCTATTTTTTTTGACAAGATTAGGAGTTAAACAAAGAGTAACTGTATTATATCAATATTCAATGTATATTAAAGGAAAAAAAATAATGTTTTCAATTAAATAATTAATTATTAAGATAAACATTTAATATTAAATTAATTATTTTAAATAAAATATAATAATTGGAATTGGAACTTGTGTTCTAGAGAGTTGATGTGTTTTTGGAGGTTTAAATATTAAAAGAATTAATATAATCTTCAGTTAGCCAAACTTTTCTGGAAAAAAACCATTGCCTTAAATTAAAATAATAAATCTCATATTTTTTTCTTGAAAAATTATAAACCTATTTAATGCACATAATTGAAAATATGTTCAAATTTTGGGTTTCCCTTACTACATAACAATAAATAATTCACATTTAATATTAATATCATATTTATTAAAATATTATCTGAAGTCTTGTTTCTAAATTTCTAAATTGAATTTTTAAATTTTTTTTGTTTGTACATACAACATAAATTTAATTTTTACTGTCATTTAAATTATTTCATAAAGAAATTTCAAATGACCAGACTTTCTTAAATAAAAAAAATTGTTTTATATATAAGAAAATTACTTCTATTTGATTATGGGCTTAAGTTGGGCTTATTTGGATCCGAAACAAGATGTTTGACCGTCACAACTATAGGTTCCTCACGGAAAATTCAAAAGGCTTGAGCTTGTCATACATCTCTATCTTCTTCTGTTTCTGAAAGCTTTTGCGAGAAAGAGAAAAACAGTTTCTTTAATCATCAAAGTTATACATCTCACAAGGTGATGAACTTTTCTTTACATTTTCATTCTTTCGTTCTTGCATTCTTTGGTTCATTATCCCGTTTGGTTTTGCTTCATTTGGTCACTGATTCTATAGCACCCCATCAACTTTACAAGCTTCAAAATCGATTCTTTGAGAAAGGGTCATGCAACTTGTTGTGTGTGGTATTTCATTAATGATACAAGCTTCAAAATCGTTTCTTTGATAAAGGGTCATGCAACTTCTTGTGTGTGCTATGTCATGCATGATACAATAAAGTCATATGTTTCAAGATTCAGTTCTTCCTCTTCTTGCCATGGTCTTGCATGGTTTAGGGTTTAGCCGCAGCACCACGGAATGTCAAATGGTGCAAACAAATCTTCTTTACTTTCTCATGCACTGTATTCATTTCTGTTTGTTTAAGTTATCAACGGTCTTTCATAATGTTCTCCAAGACTATGTTATAACTTATAAGCATTTCTATAGTTCATACAAATGTTTTATGCCCTTACGTTGTAACAAGAATGAATCTTCTTTCCAATATTATAGAGGTGATATGGTATTCCTATGAGTCCCTTTTGTTCTCCTACAACTATTTAATTGAAGTTATTAAATCCATGCTTGTGTACATATGAACTTGTGATGGTTTTGTTTTCTGAATTTCTGCATTAGTGTGGATATAAAGATGTAGTAGCTGAGAAATGAAAACTGAAATATGCTTATATATTGACAAATTCATCAGAGCAAAGTACAGACCAAGATTATTGTTGAAATCTGTGAGTGATGGATGACTCAAATCCTGCCAGTAATAATCCACAGTCTCTTCCGAGGTGTGCTGTTCAGAGGAGGCCTCGGGTTCTACTTAGTGCTTGCGGGTGCAATGAGGCTACAAAATTTGGGGTTCTTTGTCAAGAGTTTTCAGCATGGGCAAGAGTAGGTGTTGTTTTCACAAATGCAACTAGGCCTTTTATTAATCCTGCAGCAATTCCCAGTCTAGTTGTTGGTGGTGAAACTGTTACTGAGTATCTGGAATGGGCTGATGTCATGGTCATTGCTCCATTGCGTGCAGATACCCTTGAAAAGGTAATCAAACCAATAAACTAAGCACATTTTGGTTCTCTCTATCTCTCTACATTGTCATATGTTAGATATATAGAATCTTTACTATGTATTAAACAAATTGAATCATTTCCTACACAGATGGTAGAGATTTCACCTTGATTAAAAATAAAATCTCTTAATAGTTTATACACGAATAAACAAATGTAAAATTCACTTTACAAGCTTGTTTAAACTGTTTTGTAAGATTGAGTTAGATTTAATATGGATTATATTCTATTTTAATGATTGTAAGATTATATGTTAACTCCTTGTTAGATCATTTTTATATATAAATAACATTCTCGTTAGATCATCCTTATATATAGATAAGAAGGAAATCTGTTAAAATTTCCACCTAGACTATGGATAAAATTTCTAAATATCATTCAGTTTTATTAAATACAAAAGCTATAGGAAAAAACTTACATACCATGTTTAAGTATACTTTAGCATTCTGGTTTGTACTCTCATTTTTTTTCTTTCTGTTTAGTTTAAAGCTCAATATCGATCACTTAGTATTGGTGGCTAAGTGAGTTGTTTTTAATGTTCACATTCTCTTCAACATTGGCAATTTGTTGTGTCTCTTGTTTGACCTATGGTGTTGCAGATTGCTGGAGGGTTATCTGACGATCTATTGACTGAAATTGTGCGACTTTGGGACCATAACAAGAAGCCACTTTATGTTGCACCTTCCATGAACCCTAGTGTGTGGAACAGTCCTTTGATAGAACAACAGCGCCAGAAATGCGTTGATGAACTTGGCATTACTATCATAGCACCCTCTGATACGGGTGAGATGGCTGAACCCTCTGAGATTTCTTACACTGTCAAGATCTCTAATGATCAGTTTTGGGACTATCCCTATTGTTAATGTTAATGTAGGGAGATGTATACAATTATGGCTAATTTTTTTTCATCATTGACTTTGATTGGTCTTTTTTTGAACAATGCAAGCTCTTGACGCTTCACAACTTTTATACAATGAATTTACATCATTGTTACTTTTTCTTCTTTTTGTAATTATTATTATTGATTTATTTTTAATTTTTGCATTAAGTAGATTTATATTAAAATATTTACTTGTATTTCCGATTAGTTTAGTTTTCTGATTATTATTCAAATATATATAAAATATTATAATTCTCATTCATTTTTGAGCTCTAAGTATGTATTTGGATATAACTAAGAAGTTTAGTTAAGTTAAATTTATTTCAAATTAAAAATAAAGATATTCTAATTTTTAATTCAAGTGGAGTTTAAGGTGTACTTTCTTTCTGTAAAAAAAAATTCAAATATTGATATGGTGTTAAATAAAGAAAATGAAAACTGATATGATATCTTAAGGCATATCATTCATTGACTTTGGTATAAACATTCTTGCAACTGACCTTAACTAACGAACAAAATTAAGGATTTGTTTGGTTGGAAAAGTAGATTTGAGAAAATGAATTTGAACAGATTGTGTGTAGATGAAAGAATTGTTTGGATTAATGGATGAATAGAGATTTGAGAGGATTGTTTATAAAAGTTTGAGAATGATTTTATAGATATTATAGATTTATTTTTATTTTATAATTGATATATTTCTAAAATTACTAATTAATCTTTGTGAAATACATGGTAAAAAATTAAAATGAATTAGATTAAATTAATTTTAATATAAAAAAAGTTATTAAAATTATTTAAAACATATCTTTTAAATTATTTAAAACTAAACATAAATCTTAAATAATGCAATAAAATCACAAATTTATTATTCTGTTAAAATATACAATTATCCTAAATCATAATTAACTGAAATCTGTAAAAAAAATTCCTACAATCTAAACTAATTTTTTTTATTAAAATTTACTGTTGTTTTTGTAAGTATAAATTATTTTTAAATTTTATTTAAATTGAAAATTTTAAAGTTATTAGTCTAAATAAAAATAGTTTTCAATTTGTATTTCTTGAATACTGGTACATATTAATAATAATTGTAAATATTTTCTAAATTTACCTTTTTATTAATTCTCTTACTTAAAAAGTTAAATATTTTTTTATTATATTTTTAAAATAAATACGAATTTTTTGAATTCTTATTTTATTTCTATAAAAATATTAATAAGTTATAATAAAAAGTATATAAATAGTCTACTTAAATTAATTAAAATAAATGAAAGATATACTTAAATTTGAAATAAAGAATATTAATAAATAACATTTAATTAAAAGTAATTATTCAAAATTAAATATTCTTATTAACATATATATGATTACCATTAAATATTATATTTGATATTTGTTTATTTTTAATCATTTTGTAATTAATTATTTTTAAAATAATGATTAGTAAAACTATAAATAATATTTTTGTATTTTTTTATTAAATATATTTTGTTTTAGTTATGTATCAATATTTCAAAATATTCTACATCATTTATTCTATTTCAAAGTCATCCCTTATTTATAAAGGTATTTCGTAATTTTCATCTCATTTACAAAGTTTATTTTGTAATTTTAAATTTCATCCTTCATATCCATTAATGATGGAAGATGTCATCATGTAAATTCCTCTTCATTCATCCTTTTTCAAATTAGATCAATCAAACAACATTCTATCACTCTAAATCCATCTTATTCATCCTCTCAAATTAGGTCAATCAAACAACATTCATCACTCCAAATCCATCTTGTTGAACAATAAATTTTCTCAAATCAATTCAATCAAAGACACAATAAAACAAATAGTAAGGGATATTTTTTTTATTAATTATTGCCTGTCAAAGTTTGTTGAAAGAGAAACGTTGTAGTCTGTTAAACTGAAGATATTCTTTAATCTATTTTTAATATGATTCATAATTAAAACTAAATTTTATTTTTAAAATTTGTATTAGTTTTTAGCTTATAAAGTTTAAACGTTTTACAAAATTTCTTCTTCCTAAAAATATTAAACATGTGTTAAGTACATTGGTCCCTCCAGTTATACGCGGTTTCATGGACTTTGAAAAATTGTTTTTAGGAATATTTTATTTTCATAGATTAATAAATTACAGAAGGTATATATACTCATACAAGTTACAAATTCCCTAAAAAATCTCTTCTGACACTAATCGCCACCCATCACCGCCAATGGCGCCACCTATCGCGGCGCACCTCGCGGTCTTCGCCCTCCTCGTCACCGCCGTCTCCGCTGCCACAACCGGATACCACAACCACACCGTCGGCGGCGGCGCCGGGTGGTCCTTCAACTCCACCACCAACACACCCGCCACTAACTACTCTACCTGGGCTTCAAATCAAACCTTCGACCTTGGCGATTATCTCAGTAAGAAAACTGAATCTCTATTTTTCTTTTCACTACATTGTCATTGCACATTTAGAACACGAAGTCGTTAAACACAACTAAGTTAAACTGTGCTAATGCCGCCAAAACGAACGCAAATGAAATTGAAATTAAATCCAATCGAATCTAGAAACTCAATGTGAATTTCAACTTTCTAGTAAATCAATCGCGAAAACCTAAGTCAATTTTCTGTGTTTTTCTTTCTTTTTGTGATTAATTTTTAGTTTTCAATACGAACTCCAATCAAACGGTGGTTCAGACTTACAACAAGACGACCTATCTGAACTGCACCGCCGAGGATAGCGACAACGGTACCTTCGTGTACGGCGGCGGAAGCAGTAGTTTCGGCGCATCGTTGACCATTGCCGTACCGTTGACTATAGTTGGACCAAACTACTTCTTCTCCGACGCCAGCGACGGCGTGCAGTGCCAGCGCGGTTTGGCCTTCGAGATCGATGTCAAGCAGGGCGCCGGCTTGCCGCCGAGCCTCAACCAGCCGCCGCCGCCGCCTTACCAGGAGCCTCCCGGTCCCGACGCCGCTCAGTCTCCGCCGGTTATAGTGGCGCAGTCTCCCACTGGCGGCGCGTTCTCGAACCGCGTTGACGTGCGCTTCGCGGTTTACGCTTTCGCTGCGGCGTTGCTTCTGCTGCAGCAGTTTTAGTGAGGAACATGTTTGCTTATGGTGGGGATGCAGCATTCAATAATTTTTTTTACAGCTCAAAATTTTACACGTTTTTACTGAACTTGATATTTTCTTTTCGTTTATTTGTACGTCTTATTATTATTTTTCTTTATACTTTACATTTTACAGTATTTTGAATTATAAGATCCTATATTTTTTTAGAGAATTTTATGTTTTGCGGGAAACTTAGAATAATAAAATATTTTCTGGCCATTTTATATGGAATGGCCATAGGAAACGTGAAGTGACCTTTGGAGAAGATGAAGCCGAAAGGTAGATGACCCAAAGGAAACTAATTTATGATGAAAATGTCGTACTATTCTTTAATTTTCGGATAATTTTTGTAAATATTTTCAAGAATAATTTAACCAAGTGAACAAATTTAGTTAATCCTATAAATTAAATTCCTGGGGTTTGTAATTATTAGGAATCATATTTCTCAAATATTAAAAGTTTGCATTACACCAACCGCTCGATTCTATATGTAGAGAAAAAAGGTGTCCTGAAATTAGTTTCACGACTTATAGATAGAAATATATCTTTTAGAAAAAAAACTATGTATTAGAAAATATGAGTAGAATTATAAATAGTATGTAATATGATATATGAATATAATTTTATGCTTTTTCATCATAAAGTTTCTTTTAAGTGTACCTCTTTCATAAATTTAGGATAGGTAGACAGACATTTTATCCGGTGGCACAAAGAATGGAATGTTATAACTGACTTCTTTACGGGAAATAAGATAAGACAAATATTTGACCGGAAGTCTTTTCATAATTTTATTTCCTACTCTATCACCTTGCTCCTGTCCTTTTATTTTCTTTTTCTTCGTCACTCTCATTTTTATTCTTCACAATTTATTTATTTTTTCACTTATTTCCTTAACTTCTTTTTCTTCACTCAACTTGCCCACTTCGATCTCTTTTCTTATTTAAATCATTCTTAGCTACCTTCTACTGGTTTTGTAATGCTTTTTAGAATTGGTATGGGTGTTGGCTTAAAAATAACTAATTTGTTGTTTAGAAAGATGCCTTTAATATATCACTGTATTCTCGATACACCATTTAATATATTTTTTTGGCAATTACATCCTGCACCCCTTCACTGATGAGTCTTAAACAAACAACACACACAAATAATCTGCAAGGAATAGAAGAAAAAAACGGAACACGGGCAACACACAAGATTTAACGTGGTTCGGTTTCCCTAATCCACGTGCAACAGGAAGAATTTTATTCACTTGTGATTGCTGAAGATTACAAATACAAGTTGTGTATTTATAGGGAGAAACTAGGGTTACTGTCTAATTGGGCCTAACTCAAATCAAGCCTCCACAAAGCCCAACAATCTCCCACTTGGAGGCTTGATAAACTTCAAAC
>Ga0209489_107745_pt1 | contig 15569 bp, 8 predicted proteins | sample SiratrowhiteBW_FD_187527 | JGI IMG/M metagenome (GOLD analysis project Ga0209489, IMG submission 187527) | Root nodule microbial communities of legume samples collected from California, USA - Siratro white BW (SPAdes) (version 2) | ecosystem: Host-associated > Plants > Roots > Nodule | place: USA... | reverse complement strand
AATCATGACCTATGTCCTTGATGTAATCGGCAATTTGCTATGATGATATATTAATGAAATGATTGCCTTATGTTTTTAATCTCTTTATATGCTTTTAAGGGACATCAAAGTATGGGGGAGTAAAACATCCTAATCTGAATAAACTGAGTCTTGATTTTGGAAGAAATTCAATTAACTGTGCTTTAACTAAACCAGTTGATTTGATATTTTTACTCTGAACCTATTGGACCTCATGATGCTAATAAACTGCTTGAGCAAATAGACAGGTATTTCAGGTTCAATTTATTAAACTCAACACATATCAGATTGCCTTCATCAAATTGGGGGAGATTATTAGCACCAAGGCTAAGCATGTGATTTGATGAAGTCAATATTGTGAGCACCAAGGCTTAACATGTGAAGTTGATGAAGACTGCCTCATGAAGAATCTGTTGGAACCAACCTGGACCAGAATTGTTCAAGTGAAGACTTTGTGCTAACATGAAGATGGTTGGGTGATTAGGTCTCGGTCCTTAGTTGGGTTTGTGTGTTGGTGATTGGGTTAGTCCTTAATCACTAGTGGCATGGTTCATCACTTCTGAGGTGCTAAAAAGATTCACAAATATTTTTATTAAAACTATTTTTAATAAAAATAACCCAAAATGTTTTTGTTGGAAAAAGGTTTTCAATCAATTGAATTTCCAAAACAATTGATTGAATGTGACAGTTATTTCTGTTACAACTGAAATATAGTTATGGCTGTTACAACTGAAACCTTTGACTGGGTCAAACTAACGGTCAAATTCAATCGATTGAATGGTTTGTTCAATTAATTGAATTGTGACAGCTAAGCTGTTTTTAAAACTGATTTGGGTATTTAAAGGAATGAGAATCATCACTTTCAGAATTATCAAAACAAAAATACTTTTGAAAAGCATTCCTTGAGATTTTCTAAGAGAGATATTACCCCTTTTGTGCAATCATCATTTTTGCAAAGCTTTTCAAATCAAGAAACCTTCAAGAACGTGAATCTTTGAAGCATCCTTGAAATGAGGTTCTTGCTACTTTGGTTCTGGACCAAAGCTAAGTCTTCTGCACCTGATCTTCATTTGTTTTGTGTAGAAGTACTCTGTAATCTTCTCTGATCCTGTTGATCTGTAATCTGTTTGTTGTTTTCAATTACTGGGTTTGTAATTGAGTTGGTGTAGTGGGTTCTGCACTGGTCTCTCTTCTGCTGAGGGGTTCAGTAGAGGGTGAGTGCTGCTGGGAGCAGTGTTGCTTGCAGACTGCAACTGTTGTGGTGCAGTGGGTTTCTGCACTGGTAACACACTAGCTGAGGGGTTCAGTGAGGTGTGGGTTTACTGCTGGGAACAGTTTGTAAGTTGCTGAGAGCAAGGGTTGTAAACTGATTTGTTTTAGTGGAAATCTTTGCTAGTTTGCAAAGGACTGGACGTAGCCCTTGAGGAAGGGTGAACCAGGATAAAAATTCTGTATTCTTGCTTTTCTCCCTACTCTTCTGGATTGCTTTTATTCACTGCTGTCATCTTTTAAAAATTGACTGGATTAAAATTTGTTCATACTGTTGATCATATTTTGAACATCTGTTTACATAATCAACTGTGATTCTGGATTATGTTTAATTTACTGGATTGTGTTTAAACATCTTAAATCTGGGATAAAACATTTTTACACTGTAAACTATTTTCTGGGTTTAACTGATTTCTGGGTTTATCTCTGATATCTTCCGCTGTGCACAATCGATTGTTTACCTGACAGTCCAGAATTACATAGTCAATTGATTGAATAAAGAACTTTCATTCTCTACTTCAAGAACAAATCAGATTTGCGAAAAGATTTTGAAAGTTCAATTCATCGCCCCTCTTGAACTCGGTCTAAACCTTATTTTACAGGAATTTTGTTGAAATTTTGGATTTCAGATATCTCAATTTTAAAAAAAAAAAACTATAGTTTTGCAGAATTTTTTGATAAAATCTTGGATCCACACAATAAAACAACACAAAAATTTTACAATTTTTTTGAAAACCATAGAAAGGTAACATAGAAAATAAAAGATGTCAAAAATATTAAAAAATTAAAAAGGCAAATAGTAAACGATGGAATTCTTTCAAGAATTTTCCATAATTCTCTGATAAAATCTATAATCCGTACAATAAAGCACCACAAAAATGTTTAGAATTTTTTGACAAGTTTGGATAGGTGAAATAGGGAAAAAAGATTACCAAAATGCTAAAAGAAAAAAAAAACGAATAGTAAACGATGGAATTTATGAAGAATTTTGGATTTCAAATATCTATATTTTTTAGAAAAATGTTCCATGATTTTCCAAAAATCTTTGATAAAATCTCTAATCCAAAAAATAAAAAAACATACAAATTTTCAAAATTTTTTGACAAGTACAGATAGAAGAAATTGAAAAGAAAATGTCAAAAATAATAAAAAAACAAATAGTAAACCGCGGAATTTTGAAAAAAAAATTATTTCACATATATATATTTTTGTAAAAGAACTTTTAGAAATTTCAAGAATTCGTTGATAAAATCTCTAATCCTTCGGATAAAACACTACAAAAAATTCCAAAATTTTTTGACAAGTTTGGATAGGTGAAATTGAAAAAAAAAGCCAAAAATACTAACAAAATAAAAAAGAAATAGTAAACGATGGAATTTTGTTGAAATTCTGGATTTCAAATATCTCAACTCTTTTTGAAAAAAAAAACATAGTTTTGTAGAAATTTTTGATAAAATCTCACACAAAAATTTTAAGAATTTTTTTGAAAACCATAGACAGGTAAACTAGAAAAAAAGATGTCAAAAATACTAAAAAATTTAAAAAGAAAATAGTAACCATGGAATTCTGAAAATGTTTTGTATTTAAAGTATCTCTATTTTTTTCAATAAAAATTCAATAATTTTCCAGAATTCTCTGATAAAATCTATAATCCGTACAATAAAGCACCACAAAAATGTTTAGAATTTTTTCACAAGTTTGGATAGGTGAAATAGGAATAAAAGACGTCAAAAATGCTAAAAAAATAAATAAAAAAACAAATAGTAAAAGATGGAATTTATGAAGAATTTTGGATTTCAAATGTCTATATTTTTAAGAAAAATGTTCCATGATTTTCTAAAAATCTTTGATAAAATCTCTAATACATAAAATAAAAAAGCATAAAAATTTCCAGAATCTTTTCACAAGTACAGATAGACGAAATTAAAGAGAAAATGTCAAAAACAATAAAAAAAATAAGAAAACGCAAAATTTTGAAAAAAAAAATATTTCACATATCTATATTTTTGTAAAAGAACTTTTAGAAATTTTCAAAAGTCGTTGATAAAATCTGTATTCCTTCGAATAAAATACTACAAAAAATTCCTAAATTTTTTGACAAATTTGGATTGGTGAAATAGAAAAAACAATATGCCAAAAATGATAAAAAAATAAAAAAGAAATTGTAAACAATGGAATTTTGTTGAAATTCTGGTTTACAAATATCTTAATTTTTTTTTAGAAAAAAACCATAGTTTTACAGAATTTTTTGATAAAATCTCGGATCCAAACAATAAAACAACACAAAAATTTTAAGAATTTTTTGAAAACCATAGAAAGGTAAAATATAAAAAAAGATGTCAAATTTTTTTTGACAAATTTGGATGGGTGAAATAGCAAAAAAATGCCAAAAATGCTAAAAAAATAAAAAAGAAATTCTAAACGATGGAATTTTGTTTAAATTCTGAATTTCAAATTTCTCAATTTTTTTGAAAAAAAAACCGTAGTTTTGCAAAATTTTTTGATAAAATCTCGGATCCATACAATAAAACAACAGAAAAATTTTAAGAATTTTTTTAAAATCATAGATAGGTAAACTAGAAAAAAAGATGTCAAAAAGACTAAAAAATTAAAAAGCAAATAGTAAACGATCGAATTCTGAAAAAGTTTTGTCTTTACAATATCCCTATTTTTCTTAATCAAAATTCAAGAATTTTCCAGAATTCTACGATAAAATCTATAATTTGTATAATACAGCACCACAAAAATATTTAGAACTTTTTGACAAGTTTGATTAGGTGAAATAGGAACAAATACGTCAAAAATGCTAAAAAAATAAAATAAAAAAAAACAAATAGCAAATAATGGAATTTATGAAGAATTTTGGATTTCAAATGTTTATATTTTTTAAAAATATGTTCCATCATTTTCCAAAAATCTTTGATAAAAGTCTCTAATCCGTAAAATAAAAAAACATAAAAATTTCCAAAATTTTTTGACAAGTACAGATAGAAAAAATTGAAAAGAAAATGTCAAAAATAATAAAAAAGAATTATTTCACATATATATATATATATATATATATATATATATTTGTAAAAGAACTTTTAGAAATTTTCAGAATTCATTGATAAAATCTCTATTCCTTCGAATAAAACACTACAAAAAATTCCAAATTTTTTTGACAAATTTGCATCGGTGAAATTGAAAAAAAAATGCCAAAAATGCTAAAAAAATAAAAAAGAAATAGTAAATTATGGAATTTTCTTGAAATTCTGGATTTCAAATATCTCAACTTTTTGTGACAAAAAGCCATAGTTTTGCAGAATTTTTTTGATAAAATCTCGGATCCATACAATAAAACAACACAAAAATTTTAAGAATTTTTTGAAAACCATAGACAAGTAAACTCGAAAAAAAGATATCAAAAATACTAAACAATTAAAAAGCAAATAGTAAACGATGGAATTCTGAAAATGTTTTGTATTTAAAATATCTCTATTTTTCTTAATCAAAATTCAAAAATTTTCCAAAATTCTCTGATAAAAATCTATAATACGTATAATTAAGCACCAGAAAAATGTTTATAATTCTTTGACAAGTTTGATTTGGTGAAATAGGAATAAAAGACGTCAAAAATGCTAAAAAAAATAAATAAAAAAATAGTAAATAATGGAATTTATGAAGAATTTTGGATTTCAAATGTCTATATTTTTTAAAAAAATGTTCCATGTTTTTCCAAAAATCTTTGATAAAATATCTAATCCATAAAATAAAAAAACATAATAATTTCAGTAATCATTTCACAAGTACAGATAGACGAAATTAAAAAGAAAATATAAAAAATAAAAAAAAATAAAAAAATAGTAAACCGCATAATTTAAAAAAAATTATTTCACATATCTATATTTTTGTAAAAGAACTTTTAGAAATTTCCAGAAGTCGTTGGTAAAATCTCTAACCCTTCCAATAAAACACTACAAAAAATTCCATAATACTAAAAAAGAAAAAAAAAATAGTAAACGATGGAATTTTGTTGAAATTTTGGATTTCAGATATCACAATTTTTTTTGAAAAAAAAACCATAGTTTCGCAGAATTTTTTTGATAAAATCTCGGATCCATACAATAAAACAACACAAAAATTTTGAGAATTTTTTGAAAACCATTGACAGGTAAAATAGATAAAAAGATGTCAAAAACACTAAAAAATTAAAAAGCAAATAGTAAACGATAGAATTCTGAAAATGTTTTGTATTTAAAATATCTCTATTTTTCTTAATCAAAATTAAAGAATTTTCTATAATTCTATGATAAAATCTATAATCCATATAATAAAGCACCACAAAAATGATTAGAATTTTTGGACAAGTTTGGATAGGTGAAATAGGAAAGAAAGTCGTCCAAAATGTTAAAAAAAAAAAAACAAATAGTAAACCATGAAATTTATGAAGAATTTTGGATTTCAAATGTCTATATTTTTTAAAAAAATAATCCATGATTTTCCAAAATTCTTTGATAAAATCTCTAATCCATAAAATAAAAAAATATTAAAATTTCTAGAATTTTTTGACAAGTACAGATAAAAAAATAAAAAAAACAAATAGAAATCCGCGAAATTTCGAAAAACAAAATTCACAGATCTATATTATTTTAAAAGAACTTTTAGAAATTTCCAGAATTCGTTGATAAAATCTCTAATCCTTCCAATAAAATACTACAAAAAATTCCAAAACTTTTTGACAAGTTTGGATAACTTAAATAGAAAAAAATGCCAAAAATACTAAAAAAATAAAAAAGAAATAGTAAACGATGAATTTTTTTAAAAATTTTGGATTTCAAATATCTCAATTTCTTTTTGAAAGAAAAAACATAGTTTTGCAGAATTTTTTGATAAAATCTCGGATCCATACAATAAACAACACAAAAATTGTAAATTTTTTTTGAAAACCATAGACAAGTAAAATAGAAAAAAAAGATGTAAAAAATACTAAAAAATTAAAAAAGCAAATAGTAAACGATGGAATTCTGAAAATATTTTGTATTTAAAGTATCTCTATTTTTTTAATAAAAATTCAAGAATTTTCCAGAATTCTCTGATAAAATCTATAATCCGTACAATAAAGCACCAGAAAAATGTTTATAATTTTTTTGACAAGTTTGGATAGGTGAAATAGGAATAAAAGATGTCAAAAATGCTAAAAAAATAAATATAAAACAAAAATAGTAAATAATGGAATTTATGAAGAATTTTGGATTTCAAATGTCTATATTTTTTAGAAAAATGTTCCATGAATTTCCAAAAATCTTTGATAAAATATCTAATCCATAAAATAAAAAATATTAAAATTTCTAGAATTTTTTGACAAGTATAGATAGACAAAATTGAAAATAAAATGTCAAAAATAATAAAAAAATAAATAGTAAACTACGGAATTTTGAAAAAAAAATTCATAGATCTATATTATTTTAAAAGAACTTTTAGAAATTTCTAGAATTCGTTGATAAAATCTCTAATCCTTCCCATAAAATACTACAAAAAATTCCAAAACTTTTTGACAAGTTTGGATAACTTAAATAGAAAAAAATGCCAAAAATGCTAAAAAAATAAAAAAGAAATAGTAAACGATGGATTTTTTAAAAAATTTTGGATTTCAAATATCTCAATTTCTTTTTGAAATAAAAGCATAGTTTTGCAGAATTTTTTGATAAAATCTCGGATCCATACAATAAACAACATAAAAATTTTAAATTTTTTTTTAAAACCATAGACAGGTAAAATAGAAAAAAAAAGATGTAAAAAATACTAAAAAATTAAAAAAGCAAATAGAAAACGGTGGAATTCTGAAAATGTTTTGTATTTAAAGTATATCTTTTTTTTTAATAAAAATTCAAGATTTTCCAGAGTTCTCTGATAAAATCTATTATCCGTACAATAAAGCACCAGAAAAATGTTTATAATTTTTTTGACAAGTTTGGATAGGTGAAATAGGAAAAAAAGATTACCAAAATGCTAAAAAAATTTAAAAAAAAAAACAAATAGTAAACGATAAAATTTATGAAGAATTTTGAATTTCAAATGCCTATATTTTGTAGAAAAATATTCTATAACTTTCCAAAATTCTTTGATAAAATCTCTAATCCATAAAATAAAAAATATTAAAATTTCTAGAATTTTTTGACAAGTATAGATAGACAAAATTAAAAATAAAATGTCAAAAATAATAAAAAAAATAAAAAACAAACAGTAAACCGCATAATTTTGAAAAAGAAAATTCACACATCTATATTTTTTTAAAAGAACTTTTAGAAATTTCTAAAATTTGTTGATAAAATCTCTAATCCTTCCAATAAAACACTAAAAAAAATTCGATAATTTTTTGACAAGTTTGGATAAGTTAAATAGAAAAAAATGCCAAAAAATGCTAAAAAAATAAAACAGAAATAGTAAACGATGGAAATTTTTTGCAATTTTGGATTTCAAATATCTCAATTTCTTTTTGAAAAAAATGCATAGTTCTGTAGAATTTTTTGACAAAATCTCGGATCCATATAATAAACAACACAAAAATTTAAAGAATTTTTCGACAACCATAGATAAGTAAAATAGAAAGAAAAGATGTAAAAAATACTAAAAAATTAAAAAAGCAAATAGTAAACGATGAAATTCTGAAAATATTTTGTATTTAAAGTATCTCTATTTTTTTAGTAAAAATTCAACAATTTTCTAGAATTCTCTGATAAAATCTATAATCCGTACACTAAAGCACCAAAAATTGTTTAGAATTTTTTGACAAGTTTGGATAGGTGAAATAGGAAAAAAAAACATTACCAAAATGCTAAAAAAATAAAAAAACAAATAGTAAACGATGGAATTTATGAAGAATATTGGATTTTAAATGTTTATATTTTTTAGAAAAATATTCCATGATTTTCCAAAATTCTTTGATAAAATCTCTAATCTATTAAAAAAAACATAAAAATTTCTAGAATTTTTTGACAATTATACATAGACGAAATTGAAAATAAAATGTCAAAAATAATGAAAAAATAAAAAAATAAATAGTAAACCGCAGAATTTTGAAAAAAAAATTATTTCACATATCTTTATTTTTCTTAAATTTTCTTAAAGGAACTAATAGAATTATCCAGAAATCGTTGGTAAAATCTCTAACCCTTCCAAGAAAACACTGCAAAAACTTCCATAATTCTTGGACAAGTTTGGATAGGTGAAATAGAAAACAAAATGCCAAAAATGCTAAAAAAATAAAAAAGAAATAGTAAATGATCAAATTTTGTTGAAATTTTGGATTTCAAATATCTCAATTTTTTTTGAAAAAAAAAAAGCAGTTTTGCAGAATTTTTAGATAAAATCTCGGATCCATACAATAAAACAACACAAAAGTTTTACGAATTTTTTGGAAACCATAGATAGGTAAAATAGAAAAAAAAAGATGTCAAAAATACTAAAAAATAAAAAAAGCAAATAGTAAACGATGGAATTCTGAAAATGTTTTGTATTTAAAGTATCTCTATTCTTTTTAATAAAAATTCAAGAATTTTCCAGAATTCTCTGATATAATCTATAGTCCATACAATAAAGCACCACAAAAATTTTTAGAATTTTTTGACAAGTTTGGATAGGTGAAATAGGAAAAAAGGATTACCAAAATGCTAAAAAAATTAGAAAAAAAAAACAAACAGTAAACGATGGAAGTTATGAAGAATTTTGGATTTCAAATGTCTATAATTTTTAGAAAAAAATTCCATGATTTTCCAAAATTCTTTGATAAAATCTCTAATCCATAAAATAAAAAAACATAAAAATTTCTAGAATTTTTTTGACAAGTACAGATAGATGAAATTAAAAATAAAATGTCAAAAATAATGAAAAAATTAAAAAACAAATAGTAAATCGCATAATTTTGAAAAAAAAATTATTTCACATATCTATATTTTTCTTAAAAGAACTAATAGAATTATCCAGAAAATCGTTGTTAAAATCTCTAACCCTTCGAAGAAAACACTGCAAAAAATTCCATAATTTTTGGACAAGTTTGGATAGGTGAAATAGAAAACAAAATGCCAAAAATGCTAAAAAAATAAAAAAGAAATAGTAAACGATGAAGAATTTTGAATTTCAAATATCTATATTTTTTAGAAAAATATTCCACGATTTTCCAAAATTCTTTGATAAAATCTCTAATCCATGAAATAAAAAATATTAAAATTTCTAGAATTTTTTGACAAGTATAGATAGACAAAATTGAAAATAAAATGTCAAAAATAAAAAAAAACAATAGTAAATCGCAGAATTTTGAAAAAAAAAATATTTCATACATCTATATTATTTTAAAAGAACTTTTAGAAATTTTCAGAATTCATTGATAAAATCTCTAATCCTTCCAATAAAACACTTGAAAAAATTCCATAATTTTTTGACAAGTTTGAATAGGTGAAATAGAAAAAAAAATGTCAAAAATGCTAAAAAATAAAAAAGAATGAAATTTTGTTGAAATTTTGGATTTCAAATATCTCAATTTCTTTTTGAAAAAAAAACTATAGCTTTGCAGAATTTTTTGATAAAATCTCGGATCCATACAATAAAACAAGACAAAAATTTTAAGAATTTTGTGAAAACCATAAATAGGTCAAATAGAAAAAAAGATGTTAAAAATAGTAAAAAATTAAAAAGCAAATAGTAAATGATGGAATTCTGAAAATGTTTTGTATTTAAAATATCTCTATTTTTCTTAATAAAAATTCAAGAATTTTCCAGAATTCTCTAATAAAATCTATAGTCCGTATAATAAAGCACCACAAAAATGTTTAGAATTTCTTAACAAGTTTGATTAGGTGAAAAGCGAAAAAAAGACGTCAAAAATGTTAAAAAAACAAATAGTAAACAATGGATTTTATTAAGAATTTTGGATTTCAAATGTCTATATTTTTTAAAAAAATGTTCCACGATTTTCCAAAAATATTTGATAAAATCTCTAATCCATAAAATAAAAAATATTAAAATTTCTAGAATTTTTTGACTAGTATAGATAGACAAAATTGAAAATAAAATGTCAACAATAAAAAAAACAATAGTAAATCGCAGAATTTAAAAAAAAAAATATTTCATACATCTATATTATTTTAAAAGAACTTTTAGAAATTTTCAGAATTCATTGATAAAAAATGCCAAAACTGCTAAAAAAATAAAAAAGAAATAGTAAACGATGGAATTTTGTTGAAATTCTGGATTTCAAATATCTCAATTTTTTTTGAAAAAAAAAACAATAGTTTTGTAGAATTTTTTGATAAAATCTCGAATCCATACAATAAAATAACACAAAAATTTTAAGAAATTTTTGAAAACCATAGATAGGTGAAATAGAAAAAAAGATGTCAAAAATACTAAAAAATTAAAAAACAAATAGTAAACGATGAAATTCTGAAAATGTTGTGTATTTACAATATCTCTATTTTTCTTAATCAAAATTCTAGAATTTTCAGGAATTCTCTGATAAAATCTATAATCCGTATAATAAAGCAGCACAAAAATGTTTAAAATTCTCTTACAAGTTTGATTAGGTGAAATAGTTAAAAAAGACGTCAAAAATGCTAATAAAATAACAAAAAACAAATAGTAAATAATGGAATTTGTGAATAATTTTGGATTTCAAATGTCTTTACCTTTTAGAAAACCGTTCCATGATTTTCCAAAAATCTTTGACAAAATCTCTAATCCATAAAATAAAAGAACATAAAAATTTCCAGAATTTTTTGACTAGTACACATAGACAAAATTGAAACAAAAATGTCAAAAATAATAAAAAAGCAAAAAAACTAATTGTAAACCACATAATTTTGAAAAAAAATTATTTCACATATCTATTTTTTGTAAAAGAACTTCTAGAAATTCCCAGAATTCGTTGATAAAATATCTATTTCTTCAAATAAAACACTACAAAAAATTCCATAATTTTTTGACAAGTTTGGATAGGTAAAATAGAAAAAAAAATACTAAAAAAAATAAAAAAAGACATAGTAAACGATGGAATTTTGTTGAAATTCTGGTTTTCAAATATCTCAATTTTTTTTGAGAAAAAAACCATACTTTTGCAGAATTTTTTGATAAAATCTCGGATCGATACAATAAAACAACACAAAAATTTTAAGAATTTTTTGAAAACCATAGACAGGTAAAATAGAAAAAAAGATGTCAAAAATACTAAAAAATTAAAACGTTAATAGTAAACGATAGAATTCTGAAAATGTTTTGTATTTACAATATTTCTATTTTTCTTAATCCAGAATTTTCGAGAATTCTCTGATAAAATCTATAATCCGTATAATAAAGGACCACAATACTATTTAGAATTTTTTGACAAGTTTGATTAGGTGAAATAGGAAAAAAAGACATAAAAAATGCTAATAAAATAAAAAACAAATAGTAAATAATGGAATTTGTGAATAATTTTGGATTTCAAATGTCTTTATTTTTAGAAAAATGTTCCATGATTTTTCCAAAATCTTTGACAAAATCTCTAATCCGTAAAATTAAAGTACAAAAAAATTTCCAGAATCTTTTGACAAGTACAGATAGACAAAATTGAAAAGAAAATGTCAAAAATAATAAAAAAGCAAAAATACAAATAGTAAACCGCGTAATTTTGAAAAAAAAATATTTCACATATATATATTTTGGTAAAAGAACTTTTAGAAATTTCCAGAATTCGTTGATAAAATCTCTATTTCTTCGAATAAAACACTACAAAAAATTTCATAATTTTTTGACAAGTTTGGATAGGTGAAATACAAAAAAAATGTCAAAAATGCTAAAAAAAATAAAAAAGAAATAGTAAACGACGAAATTTTGTTGAAATTCTGGTTTTCAAATATCTCAATTTCTTTTCAGAAAAAAACCATGGTTTTGCAGAATATTTTGATAAATCCTCAGATCTATACAATAAAACAGCACAAAAATTTTAAGAATTTTTTGGAAACCATAGACAAGTGAAATAGCAAAAAAATATGTCAAAAATACTAAAAAATTAAAAAGCAAATAGTAAACGATGATGGAATTCTGAAAATGTTTTGTATTTGCAATATCTCTATTTTTCTTAATCAATATTCAAGAATATTCCAGAATTCTCTAATAAAATCTATAATCCGTATAATAAAGCACCACAAAAATATTTAAAATTTTTTTACAAGTTTGATTAGGTGAAATAGGAAAAAAAGACGTTAAAAATGCTAAAAAAGTAAAAAAAAAAACAAATAGTAAATAGTGGAATTCATGAAGAATTTTGGATTTCAAATGTCTATATTTTTTAGAAAAATGTTCCATGATTTTCCAAAAATCTTTGATAAAATCTCTAATCTATAAAATAAAAAAAACATAAAAATTTTGAAATTTTTTTGAAAAGTACAAATAGACGAAATTCAAAAGAAAATATAAAAAATAATAAACAAACAGTAAACCGCGGAATTTTGAAAAAAAAATATTTCACATATCTCTATTTTTATAAATGAACATTTAGAAATTTCCAGAATTTGTTGATAAAAACTCTATTCCTTCGAATAACATACTACAACAAATTTCATAATTTTTTGACAAGTGTTTTGATAGGTGAACTAGAAAAAAAATGCCAAAAATGCTAAAAAAATAAAAAAGAAATAGTAAACGATGGAATTTTGTTGAAATTCTAGATTTCAAATATCTCAATTTTTTTGAAAAAAAAAATGATAGTTTTGCAGAAATTTTTGATAAAATCTCGGGTCTATACAATAGAACAACACAAAAATTTTAAGAATTTTTTGAAAACCATAGACAGGTAAAATAGAAAAAAAGATGTCAAAAATACTAAAAAAGTAAAAAGCAAATAGTAAACGATCGAATTTTGAAAATGTTTTGTATTTACAATATCTTTATTTTTCTTAATCAAGAATTTTCTAGAATTCTCTGATAAAATCTATAATCCGTATAATAAAGCACCACAAAGATATTTAGAATTTTTTGACAAGTTTGATTAGGTGAAATAGGAAAAAAATGCTAATAAAATAAAAAAAACAAATAGTAAATAATGGAATTTGTGAATAATTTTGGATTTCAAATGTCTATATTTTTTTAGAAAAAGGTTCCATGATTTTCCAAAAAATCTTTGACAAAATCTCTAATCCATAAAATAAAAAAACATAAAAATTTCCAGAATTGTTTAACAAGTACAGATAGACGAAATTGAAAAGAAAATGTTTTGACAAGTTTGATTAGGTGAAATAGGAAAAAAATGCTAATAAAATAAAAAAAACAAATAGTAAATAATGGAATTTGTGAATAATTTTGGATTTCAAATGTCTATATTTTTTAGAAAAATATTCCATGATTTTCCAAAAAATTTTGATAAAATCTCTAATGCATAAAATAAAAAATATAAAAATTTCCAGAATTTTTTGAAAAGTACAAATAGACGAAATTGAAAAGAAAATGTCAAAAATAATAATAATAAAAAAAAATAGTAAACCGCGGAATTTTGAAAAGAAAAAATATTTCACATATCTCTATTTTTGTAAAAGAACTTTTAGAAAGTTCTAGAATTTGTTGATAAAATCTCTATTCCTTCGAATAAAATACGACAAAAAATTCTAAATTTTTTTGACAAGTTTGGATAGGTGAAATAGAAAAAAAAATGTCGAAAATGCTAAAAAAATAAAAAAGAAATAGTAAATGATGGAATTTTGTTGAAATTTTGGATTTCAAATATATCAATTTTTTTTGAAAAAAAAACATGGTTTTACAGAATTTTTTGATAAAATCTTGAATCCATACAATAAAACAACACAAAAATTTTAAGAATTTTTTGAAAACCATAGACTTGTAAAATAGAAAAAAAGATGTCAAAAATATTAAAAAATTAAAAAGCAAATAGTAAATGATGGAACTCTGAAAATGTTTTGCATTTACAATATCTCTATTTTTCTTAATCAAGAATTTTCGAGAATTCTCTGATAAAATCTATAATCCGTATAATAAAGCACCACAAAAATGTTTAGAATTTTTTAACAAGTTTGATTAGATGAAATGCAAAAAAAGAGGTCAAAAATGCTAATAAAATAAAAGAAACAAACAGTAAATAATGAAATTTGTGAATAATTTTGGATTTCAAATGTCTATATTTTTTAGAAAAACGTTCCATGATTTTCCAAAAATCTTAACAAAATCTCTAATCCATAAAATAAAAGAACATAAAATTTTAAATTTTTTTTGACAAGTACAGATAGATGAAATTAAAAAGAAAATGTCAAAAATAATAAAAAAACCAAAAAACCAATAGTAAACCGCAAAATTTTGAAAAAAAAATTATTTCACATATCTATATTTTTGTAAAAGAACTTTTAGAAATTTCCAGAATTCGTTGATAAAATCTCTAATCCTTCGAATAAAACACTACAAATAATTCCCTGATTTTTTTGACAAGTTTGGTTAGGTGAAATACAAAAAAAAATGCCATACATGCTACAAATATAAAAAAGAAATAGTAAACGATGGAATTTTGTTGAAAATCTGGATTTCAAATATCTCAATTTTTTTTGAAAAAAAAACATAGCTTTGCAAAATTTTTTGATAAAATCTCGGATCGATACAATAAAACAACATAAAAATTTTAATAATTTTTTGAAAACCATAGACAGGTAAAATAGAAAAAAAGATGTGAAAAGTACTAAAAAATTAAAAAGCAAATAGTAAACGATCGAATTCTGAAAATGTTTTGTATTTACAATATCTCTATTTTTCTTAATCAAGAATTTTTGAGAATTGTCTGATAAAATCTATAATATGTATAATAAAGCACCACAAAACTATTTAGAATTTTTTGACAAGTTTGATTAGGTGAAAAAGGAAAAAGAGACGTCAAAAATGCTAATAAAATAAAAAAAAATAGTACATAATGGAATTTGTGAATAATTTTGGATTTCAAATGTCTATAATTTTTTAGAAAAAGGTTCCATGATTTTCCAAAAAATCTTTGACAAAATCTCTAATCCATAAAATAAATAAACATAAAAATTTCCAGAATTTTTTAACAAGTACAGATAGACGAAATTGAAAAGAAAATGTCAAAAATGATAAAAAAATAAAAAAAACAAATTGTACATCGCGGTATTTTGAAAAAAAATTATTTCACATATCTATATTTTTGGAAAAAAACTTTTAGAAATTTCCAGAATTTATTGATAAAATCTCTAATCCTTCAATTAAAACCGTACAAAAAATTCCCTAATTTTTTGACATGTTTTGATAGGTGAACTAGA
>Ga0209489_107744_pt1 | contig 15583 bp, 9 predicted proteins | sample SiratrowhiteBW_FD_187527 | JGI IMG/M metagenome (GOLD analysis project Ga0209489, IMG submission 187527) | Root nodule microbial communities of legume samples collected from California, USA - Siratro white BW (SPAdes) (version 2) | ecosystem: Host-associated > Plants > Roots > Nodule | place: USA... | reverse complement strand
CATATATACATACATACATACATACATACATACATACATACATACATACATACATATATATATATATATACATATATATATATATATATATATATATATATATATATATGTATGAATTGGGTGTAGTATGAGTACTGTAATGTTGATGGTTTAAATGGTTGAACGATTTTGATAGTTCTAAGTTGAAGTAGATGATTTCATATGTAGATATGTTATTCTGTGAAAGATGGGTTATTTGAGCATGATTGGTAATGTTAAAGTAGTGAACTAGGTTGAAGAACCATAAATATCTTTGGTTTTTCTGCATATTTTGCTCAGTGAGATAGCTCAAGCAAAATTTAGACATGCTCTCTAGACCATTTTTGCTCGCTCTTCGCCCAAGCGAGAAAAGATCTTCGCTCAAGCAAAAATAGCACTGGAACTAATATGCTCTCTGGACCATTTTCGTTTAAGTGAGAATCTTTCCACCCAAGCGAGAAAAGATTTTTGCTCAAGCGGAGGTATTTTTGCTCAAGTAAAAAATAACACTAGAACTAGGGTGTTCTCTGGACCATTTTTGCTCAAGAGAGGGGGATTCTCGCTCAAGCTATTTTTTGTTTGTTTTATGTTTTGATTGTTTAATTCTTTTTTAATACAATGTATGGATTGAATAGAGTAGATTGATTTATAATTTAAATTGAATGGTATGATGAATTAGTAATTCTTGATATTTTGAGATTGAGATTGGAAGGTGAATGAATACATGAGTAGACATATATGTTTATGATATGATATTGTTCAAGTATTGATTAAGATGGTCAAGATCAAGGCATAGTATTTTTAGGAAAGAAAATACTTGTGTCTAGGTCAACTAGGATGTGTATTGTCTAAGGATATGATCAATAACGATTGATATCCTAACTCTACTAGTAATAAAAATTCAATAGATAATCATTACTAGGTGGTGAGAGTTGAAGGAGGTATGAACTAAGTGACTGCAGCTTGAAACATACCTAATCAGAAAAGTCTCAAAAGTACTAACTTTTTTATACAAGATTGATGCTTCATTGGTTGAAGGCTATGTGAATTCACAGCTTGGAGTTGTATGACAGGTGCATATCTCAAGGTCTATTCAATACACGAGTCTTCCCGAAGTAGAGTCAAGTTTGTTTATGTGTCAGAGTCATATAGTTGAAATTAAGAATGAAGTTGAGTGAAATAAATGATTTTGATATGTTTATGTGTTATTGAAGTATGTGATTAATTGGAATATTCTAAAATTTTTAAATTTGTTAGCTTATCCTTTCTTGTTTGTTTTTGTATTTTATTTGTGATGATTGTGTGATACACGAGAGCATGTGACTTTGCAGAGGAGCCTGTGAACGATCCTATGCATTTAGCATTGTCAGAAGGAGATTTATGTTTGAAAAACTCATATAATTTTGTGAACATGTTTTAAATTTTCAATTTAGTATAATTGTGTATTTTGAAACATATTAAATATGAATTGCTGTAAGATATGTATGTTTATTAAATATTAATTATGTTAGTAAAAATATCTATTTTGTGGGGTGTTAGATTAACAATATTAATAATATTAATAATAATTATAATAAAATATTATTATTTGTCATGTTAATAATAATAGTAATGATATTTACTGTAATAATAATAGTAATAATAATAGTAATAATGATAGTAATAATACTAGAATTAATAAAAATAATATTAAATATACTACTAATTTTTATTAATAATAATATTAATATTTTTATTGTTATTATTAGTAATAATATTAAAAATATTATTAATATTATTTATGAAAAAATTTGTAGATATTGGATAGAAGCATGTAGGTGACTTTGGGTACACGAAAAATTATATTTACCTATAACAAAAATTCCTATATAATGACCAAGATCTTTAACTAATCCAAAATTATTTATGGATAAAAATCCATAAATAATTTATTTTCAGGTATACATATATATACAAGTTACAATCACTATAACAACATCAATTATGTAATAATATATTTATTATTTTTATTTTATTATGACTCTTATTATTATTATTAGTAAGTATAGCATTAATAATATTAAAATAATAATAATAAACATTAATCATATTAATAATAATATTTATCATAATATTAATAATATTAGTACCATTAATATTAATAATAATAATATTATAATTATTATAGTATTATTATTAATGATATTAATAATAATAGTAATAATATTAATTGTAATAGTAATAATAATAATAATAATAATAATAATAATAATAATAATAATAATAATAATAAATATGATACTAGTAATATTATGAATTATATAATGTTACTAATAATATTATTATTATTATTATGTTAATAATATTACTAATTTTATGTTAATAATATTAATATTTTTATTATTATTAGTAATAATTTTAAAATTATTATTAATATTAATTCGTAGGTAATTTATATACGGATCTAGATTTTTACTTAATTATCTACGAATCTAAATTTACTTACTAATTAGTATTTATATGTAATTATTTATTATTTAAATTCGTAGATAAATCTATAGATAAAATTTGTATAAAATAAATCTTTATGTAGGTAATATTAAATTTACTTATAAATAAAAATTCATATATATAATAGTTTGTAGATAATTGGAAATTTTTTGTAGTAGTACTTCTAACATAAAGATCATACTTTTAATAAATGTCATTCAAATCTTCTTTGGTTTATGAGTTTTGATTGTGTGATATTCTTGTTGTCTAGATATGTTTCAATAGTGTGCATTTATAGGTAAATCTGTGCATTACTTCAAATTGTGCTAGATTGGTTAAAGAAAGTGGGTAATTCGATGGCTAGCCAAGACACTAATATTTATGCATCAATATTTAACTACTAACATCCTTTGAAGGTGTAAAGGGGACAATGTTATGTTTTGCAGGATATGTACAGGTACAAGGCAAACAATAAAGAGTTATGTGTAACTGATAGAGACTATGATATTAGTTTGCACGTTGGTTTGTTCAGAATAAATGGGAAGCTAGCTGCCAAAACTCAAGTGGAACAATTGGAGAAATGATCTAAGCGGAACAAATGTAATACCAAATCAATTATCCCCACTGTACTGCCATTCACACATGTGCAGAGCTACAGCATCTACTAATTGGTCTGCAAATTGAAGCATGTTGTTTACTAAGCAGTGTATATTGTAAAATTAGACTCTTTAGTGATATAGAGTTAACAGGAATCAATGATAGAGATAGGGATGTGATTGGCAGTTGAATTAGAATGTTATCACAAATCTAGTTAATCATTTCTTGTGAATGAGTTACTTTTTTAAAGATCAATAAAGCTTAAATATGAAAAAAATTTATATATAGGTTGTAATATTTTTGAAATACTCTTTTTTATTTAATTCATTTTTTGGTAAAAGAAGACATTTATGAATGTACACATAAATATCTAAAAAGAAGAAATTGGAACCGAAAGTAGAGAAAAATCTAACTAAGAACATTATTCTTTGTTAGTAAAAGATTGAATGGATGGAATTATTAAATTAATATATGTTTTATTTTATTTTTGAATAAAATTATTTGTAATTTTTCATTCATATTTTATTCTTTTTATTTTATTTTAATCTAAAAGACCTATTTTTTTACTTTATTTATTTTACTCGCTCTTTTACTTTTTTTTCTTAATAAATGTAAATTATTGTTCTCTCCAATGAGACATATTTAAGAGATTATTCCTATAAAATTGATGTTTAAATTAATTTTATTTATAAATTTTAGAGTATCATCTCCTTTTTAAGATATCAACATATTTTAATATTTTTATAATTTAAAATCTTAAATTTTATATCATATGTACATATTATAATTAAAATATTTTTTATTCTTAAATCTTAAACATATATCCCGCTGAATATAACTCTTTCTTTAAATGTTGAAAAGATTAAGTCCTACCTATACTAATAACGATAAAATAACAACTCTTTTTCCTACAAAAAATAAAATTACTTCAGAAAGCAAAATATTAGAGTTCTTTCTCTTTCACTTCCACGTCTATCGAAATTTCAAATTTGGTTTTACTGAAATTCCACTTTATAATAGATAATAAGCTTGTGGCTAGTATAGTGGAAGACTGATGGCCATTGAAATTTCTTTTTTCTTTTTTCTTTTCGATCGCATAGGGTTTATCCTTTTTTTTTATTATTATTTTACTTTTTCTTTCATTTCTTTTCTGTTCAATCAAAACTTCACAACTCCATATGGGTCGGCATGTACCAGCAGCGTGCATCTTCACTAGTGATCTCTGAGAAGGATATTTATTTTATTTTATTTTATTTTTATTTAGGACTCTTACTCCGGCGACGGTACTCCGTTTTTTTTTTCGGCAAACTTCTCAGCATGCATAGCAAACCATCTCCACCCCGCGTTATGAACACTCTCCCACACCACCAACACCTACATCAACCCCATAACCCTTACCCCACCATCAACTCACATCTAGTCTAATATTAAGTATAAAAAAAGAAAAATAGATACTACATAGAAAATGTTAATAAATTTATTATTTTAAGATTTTATATTGAAAAGTATGGCTTTTCAATATTAAATTATAAATCTTACTGGTCTAAACAATATTAAAGTTGATAATTTAATTATTGGTAACCAATTGAAACGACTACATGTATAAATAATTTTAAATATGATGATTCTTTGTATTAAAATTGTCGTTAATAAAAGGAATACATTAATATGAAAGATACTTACATTTTGATAATTACATAATGTTAAATGAAATCCTAGTTTTTATTTGCAACATATATATAACAATTTTTTTAACAAACTATTTAACATAAAATCTAAGTCAAGCAAAGTATTTAACAAGTATAAAGTGAAACAACAACGATAAAATTTATATTGAATGGTCAAATTTTGAACTATATCTAATTTTTTTTCAAACTAACTACTTAAGAGGTTTTATCAATCAAATAACTTAATCATAATGAGTTAACAAATTTCTCTAATCTAAATTATACTGTGTTAACAAATCTTTTTAGGTGTCTAAGTGGAAGTACAGTAATATATATAGCTGAAGCATCCTAACAGACCGTTAGACTTGAACCTTGTTCCTACATAATCCGATCAATTCCATCAGGCACTAGTCATCCATTTTTTTATCTTCCTCTTAGATTAAGAACTTACAAATTATTGAAATATTTAAAAAAAAAACACAAATAAAACTAACAAGGACACAAAGTAAAGAATTACCAGATTAAACAATTAAGTCCAAATATGTTAAACACTCAAAAGCTTGACAACACATGTATTTGTAACAATATTTATTATACATCTTGAATAACTTATCTTGTTTATTTTTATCTTCAACTTCAACCCTTCATATAGCTCATGAATATAAATTTTGAGACAAGAGTTAAAGTTGGATTCCTGAAATATTTTCTAGTAGTATATTTTTATCTTTTTGATGATAGAAACTTTCGAATCTTTCAAAATATTCTTATTTCAAATATATTTAAGGAAACAATTCGAAAACATTCACAATATATTGACACTTGAAACAATTATAAGATAATCAACAAAATTGTTTTGTTTTCATCAACGAATTAATTATAACATAAACAATAATTTTTTTTTTCATATGAACCAATAACAAAATAATAATATCCTTTTGTGTTTCCACATTTGAAATAATTATAACTTAATCAACAAGATTATTTTGTTTCCATGTGATGCAATTGTAACAGAACCGACAAAATTCTTTTTGTTTCCATAGTTGAAACAATTAGAACAAAATCAAATCAAATTCTTTTGTTTCTATATAATGTCATCTAAAACAATTATAACAGAATATAACATACAAATTCTTTGGTTTCCATATAATAACATCTAAAATAATTATAACAGAACCAAATAAATTTCTTTATTTTCATATAACGATATCTAAAATAGTTATAGCAAAATTAAATAAAATTCTTTTATTTCCATATAATGATATCTAAAATAATTATAATAAAATCAAATAAAATTCTTTTATTTCCGTATAATGACATCTAAAAAAATTATAATATAATCAAATAAAATTCTTTTTTTTTCATATGATGAGTGACACTAAAAATGAAAACTTTGGATTTCATTTTAAGATATTGAAGTTGTGATGTCCCTTTTCTAGATATAATATATAATTTTTTATTTGAATATTATACCATTCGACATTATTTTATTAGAAAAGAAACCCCACGAATCCAAAAAACATTTAAATGAAAATGGAAATGAGAAAGAATCTTTGCTTGTTAGATCCATAATTTATTAGTAAAGTCTTGCCTGCAAGAAGCAAATAAAGATAAGGCAGTGTCAAGTATAAGAAATATAGAGTAGGTCTAAATATTGATAAGATGAAACTTAGTAGATCAAGCATACTATTAGCGGAAGAAAAGCTAGGAATACAATGCTAGGAATACAAAGTTCAACAGAAGTTGGATGAGTAAGCAACTCAAATAAATAGACGAAAGGGCTAGTTTAACAATGAGATTAATATATATATGACATTGAACTAGTATTATCACAAAATAGAGACAAACTATTCTTCAATTATATGGTAGACGAAAGAGATAATAAAATAAAGTTAGACGAAAGATAAATATTGAAGAAATATGTGAGGAAATATTAAATATAAAAGTATTAGATGAAAGATATTAGAACAAACAGAATAAGTTAATCAATAAGAAAACTAGAAAAAATAATCATGTAAGAGTGAATAGATGCAATGAAGAATATATATATTTCGAATGCGAGAATCCTTCATACGAATAGAATAATATATAAATTTTAAAACTATATGATTTGTCTAAGTTAATAATTTATTGTCCATCTTGATTAATTTACATCTTGTTATAATTTTCTTGTATCGTCTAATTACATAAGAGTTACAAATCTAAAATGAATAAACTCTTAATACAAATAAAACTGATACATAATATTTTTCATCTATCTTACTCCACGTTGCTTTCCTTACCTCCTCATCGAGATCCTTGTTTGCAGCTCTTCCTAGCCAGAAGAAAGAAGACTAAGGTTTGACAATCTGACCTTCTCTTTTTCCTTAACTCTTCTGACGGAGTTCTGTCAAAGTAGAACCTGTAACCATAGGCTTCTTGATCTTTTCATGACTCAACTTCTACAAGGATTGGAGGAATTAAAACAGTCATTAAATATTGAAGAGAAGAAACCTTTGTTACTTGAACATTCTTTAAATTCATTACAGAAAAGTGACATAGGACATTCTTCTATAATTGTCATGGACTCATATAGTCAAATTCATCATCATCATAATCATCATCAACAACATCATTATCATCATAACATTTTAAAAACAAATAAAAATAAAAATAAAATGAAAAGATCTTTTGTATGAAATAAATCTTGGGAAATGAGCATACATTCCACTTGTAAACATGACATATTAAGTACTTTAGTTTTTTTTTTTATCAAGGAGGATAGTCATAAATAGGTAGTAGTAAATAAAAGGCATAACTTTAATGTGCTAATATTTCTTTTTGTGATACAGGGCTTCAAAATTTTGTAGTCAAATTCTCTCCAACTCGGGAAGGATGATACATGCAAGGATAAGGCACCTAGGAAGCAAGAGGAGGATGATCAACAAGAAATAAAAACAAGAAGCATGGTTAGAAGAAAAGAAGAAGAAAAAGAAGAAGAAGAAGAAGAAGAATTAAGGAAGTAGCTTGAAGGAAGAATGACAAGAGAGAAAAGTAAAGCTTTGTAGGAGGAGATTAAAAGAATAAATAGAGCTCTTGAAGAATCTTGAGAAAATGTAAGAAGAGAAGGAAAATAACTTGAGAGAAGCATCTTAACTTTTGGAGCTCTTTAAGTGAATTGCACTAATTGAAGCACAATGATTGCCACATCATATTCTAACTAATTGCAACTCTCATGATTACATCCAAACTATCCCATGCACCTTCATGGATCTTAAAAACCGTCACTTGCTTATTCATGCACCTTTCTAATTACGTCATGCACTTCTAGGAAATTAGTTAGTCTTAATCCTAATTAACTTTGTTAATCTTTTGTTAATATTTTGAACCTTTGGATGTCCATGAACTATTATAAATAAGACTCCAAACTTTTGTGCAAAACATGAAGTGAAGAGTGAATGAAATACCTTCAAAAGGTTTTCTCACTACTAGAAAATTGCTGAATAATGACCAAAATTAGTGATCGAAAAAATTGGTCCCTATTAGTGACCGAATTAGTGATCGAAAAAATTCGGTAACTATCAGTGACCAAACAATTTGTTCACAAATTCGGTTACTGATTCGATCACTGATTTCAGTCACTGATTCAGTTACTGATTTGGTCAATGATTCGATCACTGATTTGGTCAAACATTCGGTCACTGATTTCGGTTACAGATTTGATCACAGATTCAATTATAAAATCGACTAATTCAGTCACAGATAATAATAATTATAATAATAATAGTAAGAAAAATAATAATAATAATAACAAATATAATAATAATAAACATAATAATATTAATAATAATAACAATACTACTACTAGTAATAATAATAATAGTAAAAATAATAATAAAAATAAGAATAATATTTATAATAATATCAATAATAATAATAGTAATAATAATAATAATAATAATTATAACGATAATAATAATAATAATTATAACGATAATAATAATTATTATTATAACGATAATAATAATATTAATAATAATAATAAAATATTTAAATTTGATATGGAACTTAAATAGAACAAAAACGCAATTCAAACAAAGTAGAGAAATTCAAATAGTGAAAGTCAACCCGGCCTCCCTTCGGTTATCCCAAATCTCTCATTGGTTTCTAAACATAATCGCAATTACATACGTAGGTTAAATAGATTGGAATGTCTGCATCTATTTAATATCCTGACTATTCCACAATCGTGAAGCATTTTATCAAACACCTAGTGTGCCAAACCAATGCAATCACATGGTGAGCAACATCATCAGTTTGACTTAATTTCGATTCGAGAACTCCGCAATACATTCCAATCGGACTGTATTCATTCAATCACAGAGTCAATCCAACTATTAAATCCAATAATCAAATTAAAACAACAAATGAAAAAGTAATTGCGAAAAGAAATACAAAACACAAACCTAAGGATTATTGAAAACGGGAGAACCTTCAGTGACTAGATTGAACAAAGAGATTAGCCACTCATCATCATTGTTGGCATTTTAAAAGCGGAAAGAACAATAATAGGAGAAAGATGCATTTCGAAGAATAAACAAGGAACAAACAAAACTGTATTCAAAAGTTATCGTCTCAAGTTGGCTGCCGTTTTCAAATTTGTCCATTGTTTTCAACATTACAATACTCATCTTTTGCAAACTCTAATGTGGCCAAGGCCTACCTTTATGTTGCCCTAATTTAACCAAAAATGCACAGTCTTGATCCTAACTCAATTGAGGTCAAATGACTAAGTTGTTCTCAATTATTTTCGTTCATAGTGTTGTCCAGATTTCGTATGTCAAGTTCAAAGCCAATTTTGTCCACTTTTCAATCCAAATTTGGTTTTGGAACCTCCTAAAGTTTGTAGACCTTTGAGTTATCTACAAAACGACATAAATATCAAGTTAATCGGAGGTATGTAACAAAAGTTATAGACAAAATACGAAACATGCTCAAGTTTGGAAAAATTTTGAAAATTTCATCAGATTGAATCAAACTTTCAATTAAAGATTAATTAGCCCAAATACAGAAAAATAGCCCAAAACTTATCATTATTCTTATCACTGTGAAGTAGGAAAGTAGTTAAAATAAATACATATCAGGAAGGACATTCTTTAGTCTATTAGCTAGAATCTTAAAAATTTTTATATACGCACCCTATTAGTGAAATTGGCCTATACTCAGGTTCATAGGATTCAACTTCTTAGGCACTAGTGTGATAAATGACGCATTACATCCTCTTGGTATATACCCCGAGTTTTGAAACCATGTTACAGTCTCTATTTTATCAATTCTAATCGCCTCGCAGTTAGTTTTAATAAACTAGAAATTGTACCCATATGGACCAGGGCTTTTGGTATTACCACATTGGTTTACAGGCTTAAATATTTCTTACTACGTTATGTGTCTACACTTACGATCACTTTCCTCAGCCGAGAGAGATGGAAAGTTTATACTATCCAGGTTCAGCCATTGTCTTGGGTTGGCTGCAAACCTGTTTTCAAAATACCTCTTCGCTTCTATTTTGACTATTTGTGGTTCCTCACACCATAATCCATCAATTTCTATTCCTTTCAACTCATTGCATGTCCTTCTCCACTTCAATCTAGAGTGAAAAACCCTTGAGCTCATGTCCCTCCATTTGATCCAAGCAGCTCTTAAATTTTTGTTTTAGCACTGAGATCTTATCTGATATTTCTTTCAGAACACTCAGGAGCTGCAATCTTCTCACCCTCAACCTTTCCTCCAAACTACAATTTTCTTCCTTTAGATCTATGTTTGCTACTTCTTTAATAATTTGTTGCTTCTTAACTGCCATGGATGCTAAGTTGTTTACATTCCACTATTTAATGTCTCTTTTTAACCATTTTAATTTTTCAATTGTTTCCAAACTATTATTACCTTTAGGATAGGAGACCCAACAATTTTTGGCCAATTCTATAAAGCCAACTTCCTATAGCCAAATATAAATTGTTTTGAACGGCTTTGACCCCAATCCACAATCTTATTCATAACCACCATTGTACAATGATCTGAAACTTGCCTATTCAATACATAATGCTTAGATTCAGGCTATTTCATCAACCATTTTTTCGTTACCAGAGAGCTCTATCAACGATACCACATAAACCTTCTACCAACAACTGGTAAATCATTCGAGTTGTTCCACTCAGTGAAATCATTGAATTTGACCATCTCGTCACTATTTTGGTTATTCATTCTATTGCTCTTTCTTTCACTAGCACACCTAACAGCATTAAAATCACCTATGATGCACCAAGCTTGACAACTTTCTTTCCCTTTTGCTTTTCCTTTCTCCTACCATAATTGATACTTCTCACTATTCACACATGAGAAATACACATTCATAATTGCTAAATATACTGGTTGTTTTCCTCCTACCTCCAAGAATTCACCTATTACCCGTACATACCCCTTCCTTTCCTTGATCTTGTGGCAATTGAAGGTTTTATTTTGCCATGTAGTTAGATACCTCTGCCTTCTTTATTTACACCTCTGTGAACCCAGTTTACTTCATTATCACCCTACATATTATACATTTTCTCCCTATTTACTTTATCTAGTTTAGTTTCCTGGACACATATGATGTTTGGCTTCTCATTCTTGACTAATTCCATTAAGTTTTTTCACTTGACCTCCCTTCAAACCCCAAATGTTTTTATTTTCAATTATTAGTTTTCTGGGCTCCCGTTCCGCTTATTCTCTATAGTCAATTTCCCGTCCCTCTCCTCTAGTTCCCCTAATTTTTCTATGACTCTCTCCCCGCTTTCATGGTTTACAACCCGTATATCCTCGGCTATCGCCCACAATTTTGTCAGCTCACTACCTTTTCTGTTGAGCCAATACAATTCATTTCAGTTGAGTATATTACTATGAGATAACGTATTATTCATTTCAGTTGAGTATATTACTATGAGATAGCGTATTAGATAGGTTATGGTATACTGACCTGGATCGAGATGCGTGGTTTGAACGTGTAATTTTCTTCACTTTTTTATGGCAGCTTTCCTTCGAACAACGACATAAGACCTCCGTTGCCCGCTCTGTAGGTTCTGTTTGTAGCATCCCTTGCTCGCCCGAGCTTCATCCCCTTCCAAGTGTACTTATCCGAATGTAGTGTCACCTTGGTTTCTCCTCTCAGTTCCTTTCGTTATTGTGTTCTCCTCCTTTTCTCTACTAACCATCATACCCCCACTACCCATCTTTTCCACGTTAAACACCGTTTTTCTTGTCTCCCCATTCATTAGTGATCTTCCTATGAATTCCACAGGGCCTAGGGTTTTTGTACACAATAATTGGAATCCTTTCATTTCCCATGAATTCCTTCAATGCCATCCTGACCAGTGAGTAATACCATGTTATCACCCATGAAGTGAATTCTAATGGATCTCGATCCTTCTCGTATTAAGTATTCTTATAGGGACTCCAAACCTCGGTATTCATACACTCTTCCCACCAAGCTCTCTTCCAACCATTTTCCATGGAACGATTCAATGCTAATGACCGATCCCTTCCATTTGAAATGTTCGTCGGCTGAATTGTGCTTTACTGGATGTTGACTTGTATCCTTAGCTTTCCATATTCTCCCATGGGTCATGCCTTCTTGGCTTCAGTTGGTCCCCTGTGTGCTTTTGTGCTATAGGCTCTTCATTAATACGTTTTTCACCATTCCTGCATCTGGGTATGTTGACCTTTAGGGTCTAATATACCACTAACATGTTTTTCACCTTTTATGGACCTAGGTATGTTCATGTGCAACTGTTGTTTTTAATTTTAAGAGCAGAAAGAAAGTGCTAGAGTATAAAATGGGCATTTTTTATTCTGATATGAAAACAACGTATTTACAAGAACAGGAGCTGCTAATAGATTAACCACTAACAAATCATGCCTAAAAAATAGGAATAAAACAGATTCATCCTATCAGTCACCATGACTTTTATTTTCCTAAAAAGTAGCATAAAAATATAATCCTCTGTAGTTTGTTAGCAGCTTTCAACAGTCACATCTTCAACACTCCTCCTTGACTTTGGAACTGCAAACACCAAGCTTTTGTCTCAAGTATTCAAATCTGGTTTTCGGAAGTGCCTTGGTCAGAATGTCAGCACTTTGATTCTCTGTTTTGCAGTACAGTAGCTTTACTTCTCCTTCCCTTTAAACCTCTCTTAGAAGAAAAAGCTTTATCTTGAAATGCTTTGTTTTGCCATGAAACACTGGATCATTGGCAATTGAGATTGCAGCCTGGTTATCCACAAAAATCTGTGTGCTCTCTTCTTGTTCCATATGCAAATTTGTCATGATTTTCCTGATCCAAAGGGCCTGATTTACTGCAGCAACAACAACTACATACTCTGCTTCTGCAGTTGATTGAGTTATAACTTCTTGCTTTTTTGAAAGCCAAGAAAAAACTCCAGAACCAAAAGTAAAACAGTAACTAGTGGTGCTTCTCATGTCATCAACAAAACCTGCCCAATCACTATCAGAGTATCTATAAAGCTTAAAATTATGAGAATGAGAGTACTTCACACCGTAATCTAAAGTGCCTTTAATATATCTAACAACTCGTTTAGCAGCTTGAAGATGTACTTCACTAGCACAATGCATGAACCTTGAAAGTATACTTACTGCAAACAAAATGTCAGGTCTGGTTGCAGTAAGATACATTAAACAACCAATCAGACCTCTGTAATGTTTTTCATCAACTTTATCAGCTCCATCATCCTTGCTAAACTTCTCCTTCTGGTTCATTGGAGATGTAGTGCTTTCGCAGTCCTCCATATGAAATTTTTTTAGTACTTCCCTTGCATACTTCTTTTGGCAAACAAAGATTCCATCATGATCTTGTTTCACCTCCATTCCCAAGAAAAAGCTCATCAAGCCTAGATCTATCATTTCAAACACTTCGAGCATTTCAGCTTTAAACTCTTTTATGAGTTTTTCATCACTTCTTGTCACAAGCAAATCATCAACATAGATAGCAATGATTATTAAATTTGCATCTACAAACTTCACATATAATGCAGCTTCACTTGGACTTTTGACAAATCGAAGATCTTGAAGATGATCATTTATCCTGCTGTACCAGGCCCTAGAAGCCTGTTTAAGACCATATAAGGCCTTTTTTAACTTGTAAACTTTCTCCTCTCCTCCTTTGATTTGAAACCCTTTAGGTTGCTCTACATAAATCTCCTCCTGTAAGTAACCATTTAGAAAAGCAGATTTTACATCTAAATGATAAACTTTCCACCCTTTATGCGCAATCAAGGCAAGTAGCATTCTAATTGTTTCAAGGCGTGCAACTGGAGCAAACGTTTCTGAAAAGTCCACTCCGAACACTTGAGCATAGCCTTTCACCACCAACCTGGCCTTGTATTTATTTATAGAACCATCTGAATTAAGTTTAGTTCTATAAACCCATTTGACCCCTATAGGTTGCTTGTGTTGAGGTCTGTCCACTAGCTCCCAAGTGTCATTTTTTTCAATCATCTTCAGCTCTTCCTTTATAACATTTATCCACTTGTCATCCTTCTCAGCTTCTTCAAATTTTGCAGGTTCTAAGACAATTATATTGCTCCTTTGATAAATATCAGATAAAGATCTTGTACCTCTGACAGGAATGTCATCTACATCATCATCAAAGAATTGTGAGAATTTTTGCAGATGCTTCCTTATTGGTTCTTCCCAGCTCCATTGCTGATCTTCCATGAATTTGACATCTCTACTCATAAGAATTTTTCATTTTGAGGTTGAAAAATTCTGTAAGCTTTGGAAGTACTGCTATATCCAATGAAAACTCCTGGTTCAGCCTTTTTGTCAAGCTTGTCTCTTTTAACCTGTGGTACAAAAAAAAAAAAAAAGAAACAGAGACAACAAAAAATTTTTAGATTTTGTAAATCTGGTTTATAACTAAACCAGCCTTCAAATGGAGTTTTTTTTCTACAACACTCTTGTTGGTAGTCTATTCAGCAAGAATACTGCAGTGTTTGCAGTCTCGGCCCACAACTTCTTTGGCAACTCTTTTTCATGATGCATACACCTTGTCATCTCCATAATACTTCTGTTTTTTCTTTCACTTACACCATTCTGTTGTGGGGTGTAAGGTACGGTGAATTGGTGCTCAATGCCAGCTTCTTCACAAAATTTATCGAAAATATCATTTGTGTTTTCCTTCCCATTGTCAGACCTTATTGTTTGCAACTTGCAGCCACTTTAACTTTCCACCAATGCATTTAAAGATGATACTCTCTGAGGTCCCCAACATCTGTGTGTACCAGCTGTAGCTTTTGAGTTGCTCTCCAAGTTGTTTGAGGAAATGGTTTTCTGACTAGTTTACTATATTGGCAAGCCACGCAATCAGCCAACTTGTCTTCAAGCATCGAGACACCTTTTACCAAGGCATGTTTCTGCATGTACAAAAGTCCAACAAGGTGGAAATGTCTGAGTCTTTTGTGCCACAACTCAGTATTGTTGGTCATGGTTGGAAAAGATATTTGCTCCTTTTCCATCAGATTTAGAGCATAGCTTTTGGCTCTCATTTTCACCTTGAATACGTCGCTACCTTTTGCGTCTTTGATCAAACACCAATTGTCTTCAAATATGACTGTGAAGCCTTTTTCTACAAGTTGTGCAACACTGAGCAAATTTTGATCAATGTCAGGCACATATAAGATGTTAGCACCAGTGGACTGCTGCAGTGATTTGATGAATTCAACCAAGTGAAGATGCTCTAAATCATGTGAAGGATGGATGAAGATTTCTTGAAGTTTGAAGACTTGAGTCTAGGATCTAGAAATGTG
>Ga0209489_107741_pt1 | contig 15585 bp, 6 predicted proteins | sample SiratrowhiteBW_FD_187527 | JGI IMG/M metagenome (GOLD analysis project Ga0209489, IMG submission 187527) | Root nodule microbial communities of legume samples collected from California, USA - Siratro white BW (SPAdes) (version 2) | ecosystem: Host-associated > Plants > Roots > Nodule | place: USA... | reverse complement strand
ATATATAAATATATATATATATATATATATATATATATATATATATATATATATATATATATAATAAGTCTTATTTTTTTTCTTGTTTTAAGATATTTAATTTTTGACAAATATTTTATTTATCGAAATTTTAAGTAGGTAATTTTTTATCTTATTAAATAATTTTACATAATTAAGTTAGATTTTTGTGTGGAATCTCTTACCCATTTTGTGGTGTCTAACTCAAATTTATTTATAAAGATGAGGTTTGTATTTTCCTTATATACTATAATTTTGATGTATTATTAGTGTACTCATCTCAGAGAGACTATAAAAAAGAAAGTCAATAAAATAAAATGAATCTTAGAAAAATTTAAAATTTATTAGGATTCTAACTATTCACTGCTTCACAATACACAAATTTTCTGCTTCCAAAGGTTGGTACACTTATATTACATTGTTAATTTTTCATTTAATAATTACATGTTTCGTTCTCTTGTAAACTTTCAAAGAAAGTTAAGACATCGTATTCTTAATTTAGTGTAATTCTATTTAACATGTTTTATATTTTTATCTTAAAACATTTTTATTTTTATTTTTGTGAAAAATTTAAATGTATAGTTGAAAGTTTCATATATATTAAACAGAGAAAAGTAAGATAAAACATATATTAGAAGAAAAAAATCTATAAATTTATTATTTTAGATTTTGAGTTAAAGTTGTTATCCTATTTCATATTAAATTATGGTTTGAGACTTATTAAGATCTAAATCTTTCAAAGTAAGTACCAATTTTCTTCAATATAATTTCTTATATATGGATTCACATCTATCACATGACATGGTCTAAAGTTTACTCTGAAAAAAATCAATTTCTTAGGGAAAAAAGTGTATTTTGTATTGCAATGCAACCACTATTTTTGCTTATATTAGGCACATGATATTCTTTTTCCACCTCCTTTCGTTATAGAACATTAAAACTAGTAATTGTCTAACTTCTGGAGTATGCTTAGAAAATTGGAAATTTAAATCAGTAAAAATGGGGCTGTAGTTTCTATTGTTCTTCTTGATAAAACATAATAAAGGTTGCAAATTTTTTGAAGGAACCATAGCTCAAGAAAAACCCTTAAATATATAGAGGGATACAACAATTAGTCAAATTACAGATCCCTTAATCCACTCTCATAAATTCCTCAAACACTCTCAATCATTAAATGCATTGTAGTAAGTAATGGTTTGGATTTTGGCAATCATCACATCCAGTTCTTGTCTAGGAAGACAATGCAGTCACAAGAACTAGTCCAAGAACAAGGGAACCCCACTTTCCATGCATATGGATTTTCATAGTTCCAGAGTTCTCTTTTGTGGAACTAATCTCAGATGAATCTGAGGAATCTGGAGAAATTGACTTCTCCTTATCCGCTTTAGGAGCCTTTGCTGAAGGTTCTGGTGCCAAAGATGGTCCCTTTGCAGGTGCCTTAGCAACAGCAAAGAAGTCCATAGGAAGAAGCACCTTCCCCACCTTGTAAATAGCGAGATGCTTATCCGTATATACAATGCCTGTGATGGTGGTGTTAACCTCACCCGTTGAGATGTTCACACTCCCTCCGTAACTTATCACATTCAGTTCCACTTTTCCAGGTTTAGCCCCTGCAAGGGTTCTCACAGGGTTGGTTAGAGTATCAAAGTTGGAGCTAGACACATAGTCTGAAAGAACGTGGAACTGTAAGAGCTCCAGCTTTTGGCCATCGGAAAGAGAGTTGAGGAAGCCTGCTTTGAGTTCGGAGAAGGCACTGTCATCAGGTGCAAGAATTGTGATGCCACCTGACTTAGTAGTGAGGAGCTGTGCATTGAGTTGGTTGATCAATTGGGTGGTTTTCATGAGGCGGATTAGGATGTTGAATGACTTGGCCTGCCTCAGGATTCCAACAATGTCAACAGCTGGAGTGTCAGGGGTGGAATCACTTGGTGACTGTGGCAATGAGGGAACCAATGGCTGTTTAGGAGCCTCAGCTGGTGGGGTAGGGGTAGGTTGAACTGGTTTAAGAGGGGCAGAAGCTGGTGCTAACTGTGCTAAAGTGGTGGTGAAAAACAGAGATGAAAGTAGCACTGCTAGTGAGAAGGACAAGGCACATTGCTCTTTCATCATTTTGGTTTTTTGCAATGAAGGTTTAGATGAAGTTGGAAAGGAGTGCAAATGATAGGAAGGGAATTGCAATGAGCTGTTGATGCATTGTTGATATGGTGGAGATGGTTTTTATAGAGAAAGTTTGGGATTGGGAGACAAGGATAGGTAGGTGAGAGGATTTGTTTTAAAACCTTAAATTGTGATTTTTGAGCACACACAAAGTTTCTAGCTGGCAAGGATATTGAGGTGTTGCATCAACAATGATATATGGATGGAGCATTGTGTTTTCATGATTGAAGGCCACACCAGTCTCCCATCACAATCAACTGATAGTATGATCAATTTTAGTTTTTCTGCTGGACCTCTGTTATCAAACAGAGCAATTTTTTTGCAATGAAAATAGGGTGAAAGAAATAGCTATTGAGGTGCACAAGTTATGGCATCTTTTGTGAAAACAATGTAGTTGGAGAAAGGGAATGGCATTGTGCAGAGGAACCTTGGAAAAACAGCAAAGAGCTGTTGCATTTGTTTTGTATATCTATAAGATGAAATTTAGTTACAAGGATTTTACAGGAGTAAACGATACAAATCCAGAGTAGAATTGCACAAAAAATTCATATAACTCTTTTGGGAGTTTGGACTTCTATAATTGGTTTGGAGAAGATTGCCTTTTCTTTTTACCATATTACCTTCCAATCATCTCTCTTGTTGATTAACATACGAATAGCCCTTATGAGGACTTTCGAATCCAAAAAACTGTTTGTGTTAATGAAAATACTTCAAGAAGACTTTGAAGTTTTAATTTTGTTTTCTTTACTCTGAAACTTTTCAAGATTCAGTTCGTACTTCAAAGATAAAATGAAGCTTGAAATTCCAACTTTAAAAGTTTAATCTTTCACCCTGTTTTCTAATAAGATAAAGATATTTATTACAATGTTGTTTCACACAAAGGGAGAAATCACAGTCTTCTGATATAAAGTTCTCTTATTTAGGTGTAGATGCACTCTTGTTAAATACAATAGATGTTATTGTTAGAAAATAAAATCGAATAACTTCAATATAATTATTACTTCTCTCACTTTGTGAGTCTTTACACAGGAAGTTTGTTTCTTTTTTCTTTCAATTATGAATTAAATTAGTAACATTTACAGTATGATACATAATTAACCTTTTCAATAGTGATCTTAGACAGCAGACTGAGTCAAAATTTTAATTTAAGGGAAACTAATTTTTTTATGTTCATTTTGTTTCTGAAAGGGTGGCCTGAAGGACTAAAAACTACAAGGAAAATTACATTAGAAACATCAACTAACAAAGGAACAGAAAGAAGAAAATTAGAAATAAACTCAAAAATTCAAAGGCTCCAAGACCAAATGCCCAACATTTGTTAAGGGCACATGAATAACCACATTTTAGGTTCTCCAATGACTTTCTAATATGAAAAGCTCGCAATTCGTTTGTTTAAAACCATAAATTAGTTAACAAAAGTTGGAATGATTATTTTTCCATTAGTTTCTCTATACACCAACACATCTGCACAAAGATAAAGACTAGTCCTTTTGCACAATGATCATTTTAGGCATCGGTAGGAAGCTTTACCATCCCAGGATAGCATTGTAAAACTTGAACAATCATTTGTCAGAACAACCATAAAAGAAGCAGCTGAATTGTGAATAATTGAAGGATTCTTTCCCTTTCCATTACACCAGTACACGAGATACAAGAAAAGGACAGCAAATTTGAACAAAAAAGCATAGAAACGATGAGTTTAACGTATAGAATAGAAGTGCAGCTGCCATATGGATCAACTCCACATGGTTGCTACTGCGATCAAAGCTATCTCAAGTAACATTAACTTTGTTCCACCAATGCCAACCAAATTCACTGCCACCGATTTATTCTGATCTTGATTTGTTTCGTCTTGATCGTCCTCAGAAGAGTTTTCCTTAGCAGCTTTGGGGGCCTTTGCAAGAGTTGTTGGAGCCAAAGCTGGAGCCTTATTGGTGGCAAAGAAATCTAGAGGAAGCAGCACCTTGTCCACGTGATAAATCCCAAGTTTGTTATCCGAGTATACTACCCCAAGAATGGTGGCATTGACCACCCCAGTTGAAATGTTGACACTGTTACCTAATGCATTCACATTCAGTGGAAGCCTTACAGGGTCTTTGCCAGCCACTGTTTGCACAGGGTTGCTGAGAGAATCGAAGTTTGAGCTGGACACAAACTCTGGCAATATGTGGAACTGCACAAGTTCGATTTTTTGGCCTTCGTTTAGGGAGTTGAGGAAGCCAGCTTTGAGGTTGGAAAAGGCAGAATCATCTGGTGCAAGGATGGTTATGCCTCCACTTTTTGCTGTTATGAGCTGTGAGTTGATGTTGTTCATTATTTCTGTGGTTTTGAGGAGGCGGATTAGGGTGGAAAACATTTTGGCCTTTTTGAGGATTCTGGTGATGTCATCAGGGACAGAGTCAGGGGAGTCTGGAGATTGAGGCAATGTGGGGACTAATGGTTTTGGTGATGGTGCTGCAGCCTTTGGGGTATGGGGAGTTTTTGATGCAGGGGCTTTTGGGGCTGCTGCAGGTGCAGGTGAAATGGCGAAGGTGGTAGAGGAAAAGAGTAGGAAGAGTGAGAAGGAGAAAAGGGTTGCTTGTTTCATCTTCAGAATGTGTGTGATGAGAGTTAATGGTGGTTGTAGTTTGTTTGTGATATGTTGGATTTGTGAAGGAGAGGGGTTATATAGAGTAGAGATTAGAGGCCAAAGAAATGATAGGTTGGTGAAATGTTATGGCTGTGAGATTTGATAGTTATGGAGTCATTTCTCAACTGTGATATGGAGGAGAAGTATGTTTCATGAAATTATTTGTGGGATATTTGCCAAACTGATATGCTTTGTCATACACACTTTCCTGCTTAATTACGGTGACATCTTTTAGAAACAACACCATATGATAAGATAGAGAGTCTATTATAGTTTTGTTTCAGTTGTACTGTGTATGAAAGTTCCACAAGAACCCTCTTCAAAATAGATGACTAGATAGTTGGGAAATAACTCAAATTACAGTACTGGGTTATTCTCAAATTATTCTCAAATTGTACTCTCTGGTCAATTTTAAATAAACATCCAGATGTCTTATTTGTTTGATTAAGTGTTTATGATAACAATTGTTACACTGCTAACTTCTTTCACCACTGAGCACTGCACCTCACAATTCTCTATGCAGAAACATGAGTTTTTGTTCTCAATATTTTAAACGCTGACAAATTGACAATTTGAGTCCCCTTGTCAACAAAACAACCAATACGGGTCAATTTTTTTTTTCTTCATCCTCCATAATTTGTTAAAGCACCTCTATAATTTGTAAAATGACCATTTTACTCTTTTCATAAAGGAGATTTTCGGATTATCAATTAAGTAAATCTTTCAGAACAAGCTTTCCAAAATTCTGGAAGATAATTTCTGAAATTTTCTTTTAAAATAAGTTTTTGAGGACATATGAAATACATCTCAGAACGAGCCTTCTAAAACAAACTTTCAAGGACATATAAGTTGTTTCCAAAATAAATTTTCTAGAACAAACTTTGATAAACAAACTTTTGAGAACACATGAGATATGTTCCATAACTTTATTCTCACGTTAGATGTCTTCGGTGTAAACACGTTATATCCTCAAAACTGTGTTGAAAATCTTTCATTAACTAAAATCAGTCTATAACATATAATTGAAGGATAAACTTCATTATTGAACTAGTTTTCAATTTTGTAAGGTTATGTTAAGTTTAAATTCCACTATCTCTATAGTATTAGAGTAATTCAGAACTTATCAATCTATTTATAAATCAATTATTTAACTAACTAATCAAGAAATAATCATTAAAAAGTATTTTTAAAAAAGTTAGATGAAATATTCATCACGAAGATCCTTATGTTAAATAAATTAGTTTAACTTCACTAATTAGAATTATAGTTTTCTTTTTATCAATTATGATTGATGTGTATATGTAATTGCCGTAGTATGCATTAAGTGACTCTTAACAGTTGAATTGGATGATGTTATTAGACAAAACCTACTGAGTAACTGTCACATACATAGCAGTTAGTCTTTAGTATTAAAGTTGATATTATTGATTCTTTTTAAATACAGGAAGAACCCCACTAGAAACTCAAGAACCTCAATGAGAATTTGAGTTTTTACTAAAAAGAATTATTGATAACAAAGCTAGATGGACCCAAGTATATTATAACACTAAATATTCGAAATATTCGAAGAATAAAGAATTTGATAAGAAGTGTGCTTAAGACACCTGTTAAGAAAATTAAAAAAAATATATTGGAATTTGTAGAAGTGTAATCTTTAATATTTTTTAATGTGTTTTGACTTGGTTTTCAGTAATTATTTTAATCTTTTAACTAATGCTTGTGAATACCAGTTAAAAAATGAAGTGAAAAAAAACAAAAAATGCAAGTTATGCTCTTAACTCTTATGCAATAGAAAATGGAAGGAAAAATATGATTCATATATAATTGAACCAAAAATGGCATACCAAACCACAAGCACTATAGCCAATATAAAAAGACCATTATTTTCTTCTTGCCCTTTACATGCATATCATAGCTGCACCCACCAAAACAACAAAAGATACCCACTTTACATGCACGTTGTTGAAATTCATGCAACCACCAGAAGCCTCCACCGGAACACCACTCTCACCATCCATATTTTTGTTAGTATCACCACTTCTGTCTGCAGCTGGCTTCGGTGCCGGTGCCTTAGGCTTCGGGACAACCACGTCAAGTGGAAGAAGCACCTTGTCCACCTCATAAATACCAAGCTTGTTGTCTTTATACACGGTGCCTGTGATTGTGGAATTGACGGCACCGGTGCTCATGCTCACGTGGCTGCCACCGTAAGTGGTGATGTTAAGTTGCAGCCTTTGGGGGTCATCACCGGCTTGGGTCTGAACGGGATTGGTGAGAGTGTCGAAGTTGGAGATTGAGACGAAGGAAGAAAGAGTGTGGAATTGTAAAAGTTCCACCTTTTGTCTGTCGTTGAGTGAGTTCAAGAACCCTCCTTTTAGCTTTGCAAAGGCACTGTCGGGTGGGGAAAAAATGGTCAATCCGCCGGAACCTGAAGTGAGGAGTTGAGAGTTGAGTTGGTTGATCAACTGGGTTGTCTTCAGAAGCCGATTCAGAACGGAAAATCTTTTGGCTTTACTCAGTATTTGAGCAATGTCTCTGGTAGCGGCTTTTGGGGTGGCGGGGGCAGCATCGGGGGACACTGGTACCAATGGAACAGTATTCATTCCCGAAGGAGATGCCAATGGTGACTGTGGTACTGTTGAGGGAGATGCTGCGGGTGAGTGTTGAGCTGAAGTGGTGACTAGCACAAGCACAAGTGAGGCACATAAGAAGAGAGAATGTTGCATCATCATTTTGTGTTATAGAAATGGAATGTTGTAGTGATTATTTTGAACACGACAGACTGTAATGTGCTACTGCTGTTGTCTGTTTTGATGCGAGGAAAATGGAAGAAGTGGCTCTCGTTTTATATCATTGCAGAGAAAGATTGATGTGTACAAGGTCTGTGTCAGAAAGATTAAACTTCTGTCTGCAAACAATTTTCAGTTACCTATCATGGAAAGTTGGTGCATCAATCATAATCGAGTTGGTATTGAGAAGTGGAGGAAACGAAGTATTGGCTGGTATGTGAACATCTGCAACTATTTTACTTTCACGTCATAGTTCATAGGTTGTCACCATACATCAATTGGATTTGGATGCATTGATGGATCTATGAAAATCTCACCTGAAAGTAGCATGGCGACACTGTATACTAGTTGTGTATTTACATCAATAAAAGTTGATAGTCATTGTCTTGATCACTGACAGGTGTTTGATTGTGCAGGGAACTTGTATTAGGTGAGACGTTGAGATCTGCCAAACTCTCTTTCACTGTATGATATAAAAAACTAAAAAGGTAAATCCTGTACTTTGGTCCACATTGCATATTATGTTGTATTGGAACAGACCTTGAAGCCTCGTTAAAATAGAAAAAGTGTTGCAACTATTCATATATGTCGGTTTAATGTTTAATTTTCCTTCTTATCTCAAAAAGACTTTTATTCTCGAAGATAAGCAACACTTTTTGCAAAGCAACTGAAGTAAAGATAAAAAGAATTCACACGATCATTGCATTTACTTCTCCACAGTGCAAATAAATCTTCTCCTTCCAAGATTCGTGTAAAGTTTAAATTGTTGATATGTTTAAGAGATGACATGCATCCTTCCTTGTAAAGAAAGGAAATTAGATACGTAAGAGATCCTATATCATGTAAATCAAAACCATTTTACTGTATGCTTAACAAATCACAATTTGTTATGAATCTTGTTAGCCTGTTAAATGTAAAATTTAATCGCAGTATCCAAAGAGAAAAACTCACTATTCTTTGGAACAATGGATTACTTTTGTATAGCAACTTGCAATGCAACCATTAGTTGCTTATATTAGGCATATCTTCTTTCTCCACCTCCTTTTACAACTACTCATTCTCAAACCTTACGAATAAATATTGGATAATTAGTTAGTTCACTACAAATTATTGACATTTTCTAATGTTAGTATAAAAACTTTAATTCCATTAATTTTGTTTGTGGTTTAGCTAATTGAGCACGTGTCTTGTCTTTAAAATTGTAACTTGCGTTTATTAAAGGGAAAAATTAAGGTAATTAGCTGTGTGTTAAACAAATTGGAGGCTTAAGTTGAGACAAAGTTTCTCCTTAAAAGACATAATAAAGCTTGTAAGCATTACTTAAGAAATCAAAAATTAAAAGCACAACACTTAAATTTATAGAGGAAAAAACAATCACTCTGATAAATTCTCCACATTCACTCCGTTCTCGCAATAACAAAACATTACATTCTTGAACATGAAAGATATAACAGATTGAAATTTAGTAAATTCGGCAAAATATATTTGGTTTATGACAACAATGCAATCAGGAGAACTAGTCCAAGGACAAGGGACAACATCTTTCCATGACTGATTTTCACAGTACCAGAGGTACCGTTGTTGGAATTAATCTCAGATGATTCTGAGGAATCTGGAGACAATGACTTCTCCTTATCCGCTTTAGGCGCCTTTGCAGAAGGTTCTGGTGCCAAAGAAGGTGCCTTTGCGGGCGCCTTAGCAACAGCAAAGAAGTCCATAGGAAGAAGCACCTTCCCCACCTTGTAAATAGCAAGATGCTTATCTGTATATACGATGCCTGTGATGGTGGTGTTAACCTCACCCGTTGAGATGTTCACACTCCCTCCGTAACTTATCACATTCAGTTCCACTTTTCCAGGTTTAGCCCCTGCAAGGGTTCTCACAGGGTTGGTTAGAGTATCAAAGTTGGAGCTAGACACATATTCTGAAAGAACGTGGAACTGTAAGAGCTCCAGCTTTTGGCCATCGGAAAGAGAGTTGAGGAAGCCTGCTTTGAGTTCGGAGAAGGCACTGTCATCAGGTGCAAGAATGGTGATGCCACCTGACTTAGTAGTGAGGAGCTGTGCATTGAGTTGGTTGATCAATTGGGTGGTCTTCATGAGGCGGATTAGGATGTTGAATGACTTAGCCTGCCTCAGGATTCCAACAATGTCAACAGCTGCAGTGTCAGGAGTGGCATCACTTGGTGACTCTGGCAATGAGGGAACCAATGGCTGTTTAGGAGCCTCAGCTGGTGGGGTAGGGGTAGGTTGTGAGGGTTTGAGAGGGGCAGAAGCTGGTGATAATTGGGCTAAAGTGGTGGTGGAATACAAAAGTGAAAGTAGCAGTACTACTGGAAAGGACAATACAGGTTGCTTTTTCATCATGGTTATAGTTTTGGTTATTGAAGGGTACGAAGCTAGACTAGAAGAAAAGAATGCAAGTGGTAGGATTTTTACGGGAATGAGAACTTGATGCATTGATGATATGGTGGTGATGGCTTTTATAGAGCGAGTATGAGAGTGGGAGACCGTGATAGGTAGGTGGAAGGCTTTGTTTTTGGAACTTTAAATTGTGATTTGTGAGCATACAACAGTTGTAAGCTAGAAAAGGATATTGAGGTTTTGCTTCAACGATCACTTATGTATTAAGCATAATGCATTTTAATGATCGAATGCCACACCAATCTGCCATCGAAATCAACTGATTTTGTCAATAGTATTGTTTTTTGCTGAGACCATTTTAATTAAACAGTGAGATCAAGCTATAGAAACACACGCAAATGAAACATACAATGGGTCTGATAGGTTGTGGAAATTAAACTCCTAAAACTCTACATCTGTACATAATGACATTATTTCGGTTTCAAGTTACATATGAAGTAAGGTATATTCTGTACACAGTGGGCAAGGATGATGAAGATTAAGGGTATACAGATATCAAAGCTATGCAATTGTTTTATTTGATACAGAGCTATTCTCCAGATTTTAGAGAAACTTTATCTCTATCTAATTGAATGAGCTTTGGACACAGAATCTCATAGTGGTCTTGCTCTGATTATGGTTTGCTAATTATGATAAAAGTTTCCTGAACGATTTATTAATATTCGAATATTTTGGTTTCTAGCTTGGAGATGTATCCAGACAAACAATGAATTAAAATGTTGCTCCACGATTTTGTAAGGGAAATAGCGACTACATGTACTACAGATATGATGAATTTTATTTCCAGAACTTTTCATTTCAAGTTAATTAATTCAACTTCTTTTACGAGAAAAGCCCCCTATTGTCCATCGTTTTGTCTTTCTCAAAATCATGTATGAGAACAATTTCTTGTCTAATGGGTAAGAAACCTTCCTTTCAATTAAAAAAGACGACTACTACAGATCATTTTTAAGTTAAGAGTTTCCTCTTTCATAAAATTATGAATACACTGTTTTGTTTGACATGATTTTCCTAGTTTACTACCAGAAGGCCCTTTTACATTGGCCAATGCAGAATCATCTTCAACGAGTGTCAGAGACTTGGGAGAGTGCAGAGTGCTATTCAGCTAAGTCCAAAATAATAAATGGACTTGAAGCAACATGTTTATGAACAAGAAGCTTCAACAGCTAAACTCTTTGGTACTCCTTTACATGGATCTCCGAATGTATTAATTGATACTCCAATTCTGCAACTGCTTGATCCAATGCAGCCCTGTTAACAGATGCTCCTTAGAGTAAGTATAATCCGGATGAAAAAAACATAATAAAATTTGCTACACGAAAGACATCTATGAAATTCTTATTTAAAGAGAAAGCAAGATAACACCTTTTGCACAACGGATAGAGCCTTCTTGCTTCTGCAGTTTCCATGTTTAAAGTTCCCACAAGTCCCATTTGGTGTTCCAAAACTAGCAAATTTAATGGAAGAGATCAACTGATTAGGATTAGGGCACTCCAGTAACATTACAGGCCCTACTTGCGTTCCTGATTCTGCATCTGAATTCCATAAGTCTACAGGTGGAGGGTGAGATTCAGATACATGTGAACACACGCTTCCCATCTGTTTTGTAGCAAAAGTGATGTGCTCAGGGTTGCCTCCAATTTCCTCAAACAATACAAGTGTGTTGTTTTCAGGTTGTAACCATGATCTTGGTACATGGTATCTGCGGGATTCGTACTTAAATAAGTATCTAGCAGGATTGCATTTACTTCATTTAAACAATTAAGAGTTACGTTCAAGTTTCAACTTCTCTCATGCAGAATATCTAGCACTTACAATGTCTGTGATGGCTTTCCACAGTTCTGGAGACATTTGGATGCCTGATAGGTCCCTCTATAATTGCACGAATCAGTACAACCACTACTTGGAGAGGCATACGTAGGCCAGTATCTCCCAATGCTATGTCCATTCACCCAAGCCTCACCTTTTCCCATCCCCGTGAAGTCAATTGCAACTGGATTGCTACCAGAGGGAGTACGGAAGTTTGTCTAATAGAATGTGTTAATACATTTTAGCTAGCCGTAAAATCATTTGTCCTATAGTAGCATTCCCTTAATTTTCTATGAAGTGTGTGATTATGAAGATATCAGATGCAAAAGTAAACACGATCCGTAAACAAAGGGAAACAAATTGCAGCAAAGAGACATGGTCTGCTTATGCAGTTATAAGGATAATTAATTTCAAAGATTATATATTCTGATAAAGATTACCTTGTACCAAATGAACGGTCGGTGTACAGGTAGGGTAGATTGTGAATTCCACTGTCCAGAACTGCCACCAGATGGACCTAAATCTTCACCTTTAAGGCCAATCTGAATTCAGAAAATTATGAACAATCTATACTATATATGGATTTAATCAAAACCTGAAAATGAGAAAAAAGAAACTGGCTTTACTTAGGCTGAGAAGCATGGGACTAACCTGATATGTCCACATCTGGGAAGACAGATCAAGAGAGCTGCCATTTTTCAAACCTTTCAAGATCACAGGGCCAGTGATCCCTGCACCCCATGTGTCAAAAAAAGCTCCATAGTTCTGATGTGCATAAGGTTTGCATTAGTTGATTTGGTGATAAAGTGAAATTATATGGGGAGGGATTAACAGGACAATGTATTACAAGAAGAAAAGACGAACCTGAAGTCCCACAGTTAAACTCAGCAGATCAATTGTGTTCTTCCCAGCCAGTAGTGTGATGGGGATGTCTACTTTGACTTTTGCTTTCTCATGGTTGCCCTTTCCACTCCCTGAAAAAGTTCTCCATAATGTCACAGATGAGTATCATTATTGATAGATAACGAAATATTCCATTTGCATAAAGAACTGAACATTTCAGAAAGGAACAGTCTTGAACAATTGATCTTACATTATTTCTAACCAATCTTGAATTTATTTTGCCACATCCTTGAAATGGATTAAATTTGGGGATAATGTTGCTCGTACATCAGTTTTTATATAACAAATTTTACAATCAAGAGAGAGAAATAAGTGTATTTAACTCACAAGATGAATTGATTTAAATTTTATATACCTGCAAGTTTCCCATTTATGAAAGCATGAAGAGCATGACCAAGGGATTCAATGTGAAGGACAGTTTGAGCACCAGTATCAAGATCAATGCTGCAGAAAAAAACCATGAAAAGCGTTACTGCAGGACAGAAAATTGCAGCTCAGAAGAAAGCTTTCTCAACCTAGAAGGAATATTATATACCTTAACGAGTACCACAAGTAATCACTTCTATCAGCTGTTGTATTTATTTGCTCCAGTAACCCAAATTTTGAGAATGAATCAGCCTTTGAAATACCGATAGGTTCACTAATCCAACTCCATCCGCCCGAGTCAGAAACATCCAACGAGTCAACCTCTTCTTTTAAAGATTCAGTTGTAAAGCTTGAAATCATAGATGCAGAATTAATCTGTAATCATAAATAACTATTGGTAACGCAACTTCATGTGCTAGAAAATGAAAGAAAAGGTCTAAACTGTAGATAGCTTAATCACATGCATTCTGAAAGTAACTTTGTTCAATTGTTCTATCTATTTTGATCTCAAAGCAGATAAGGCAAACCTTTGCAGTATTAAGCACTACATTCTTGCAGTCTGGTAAGATGCTGACAGACCATGCGGGCAGGTGATATGAATTTCCATTGAAGGTCACTTTTGCATCAGATGTGGCAATGTTGGCAAGGAAAGCGGAACATACAGCTCCTGACTTGTAAACTGCAACCTGAATTTGAATAGTATATGTTAAGATGTAACTAAACTATCCATCTGGGATAATTGTTTCTAAATGTTAAGGAGTTTGAAATTCATGATCCTTTTACCCAACATTTGAGATTATGGATGGTTCACTAAAGGGCATACATTATTTGTAGACAAGAGACTAAATCTTCATAATGCATGCAAATCAAGTACTAATTAGCCCACAAAGAATGACACCGTCAGTGATCAGACGGCAGTATTTTTCCACAATCAATAAATAGCAACACGAAATTGGGAAGGAGGCAGGAACTTGAGAAAACTGTAACATTGACAAAATCAGGTGGACCTCTAAATTTTTCAATGCATTTTTAGAGACAGAAACTTAAAATTTTGGTAGAAAATGAGACATTTAGGCCACTAAGATAATCCAAAAATTGTGGCCTAATTTTGGAAGGACTACTTATTACCTCTATATTTGGTCCAAGAGATCTAATTGTTGGATCAGTAGCTGTCAGAGCTTCTTCACAAAGTTTTATGGCCTTGTGCAAGTCTTTAAGGTGGCCCCACTTAGGCTGTCTAAGAATTCCTGAATCATGCAGTTCAGATATAAAATGTGAATTTGATGTCAGGTTACAAGTTTGTTTCTTTTTCTTGTAGACTGCATATGGAAGCAAGTTTGACTAGTTCATATAATTCTACAGAGTAGACAATAAATATGAAGTATAAAGGTTGAAAAATTCCATACCATACTCATCAATTGGTGCATCATAGTCATAACTACTAGCAACAAAAGGCCCACCAGAAGCCCGGCCAAAGTTCGTCCCTCCATGGTACTGTTTTGGAAGCAACCAAAAAAAGTTGTGGCATCAGCTCATTTTCTAAACATCTAGAATAGCTTAAAGTTAAAAAGGCCTTAAACATCATATAAGGTTGCATTACCATATAGTAATTGTTAAAAGTTCCACCTCGTTGGAAAAAGCGTGCTACAGCAAATGCAAGATCTTCCACTGGTCTGTGAGGTACAGCATCGCCAAATGCAAGAAACCTACAGTTTTGTAGATTTCAATAGGTTACAAGAAAAACAAAATTAGAGTTGAATGTGAATGGAGATAATCTATCAGTCAGATCATATTTTGAGTATTGCTTTAACTAATTATTTAGACAGAAAAGGACACTAACCATCCAGTATAACCCTCCGTCCATATTTTTGGTTTTGCATTAGAATTTGGTTGGAATTGGTCACAGTAAAATCCATTGCACGTGTTAATCTGACAGTTAATATAACAAAATGTGAAATTAATAATGATTTAGGATAATTGTTGACAGCAGCATAGTAAGATTGCTCAATTCAGGAATCAAGAAAACAAACAACAGTGTAACAACTAAATAACACTAGGAGAAAGCTAAAACATACACTATTCAGGATAATTGTAGATGGCTAAAAGGAGAAAACTTACAATTGGACCAGGAGCATCTTGTTGTTGGCACATTACCCAAGGAACCCCTGTATCAAGAGATGTTGCCATTGATGCTGCCCATTTGATGTAGGATTTAGCAGCAGGACCATAGGCCGCATCAATGTTTCCATACTCATTTTCGATCTGCCATTAGAAAGTATACATACTAGTATTACATAACTTTCTCATATTAAAATAATATGCAGTAGGCCATTTGGAATTTGAGACTGTCTGTCTATACTACTCTTATAAAAGAAAAAAAGACATGTATTTAATGAAGTTTAAGAAAAACCTGAGACAAAATAATAGGTCCTCCCTGTGATGCATAGAGGTTCTCTTGCTTCATCATATCCACAATCTTAGCGGTGAACCG
>Ga0209489_107739_pt1 | contig 15590 bp, 5 predicted proteins | sample SiratrowhiteBW_FD_187527 | JGI IMG/M metagenome (GOLD analysis project Ga0209489, IMG submission 187527) | Root nodule microbial communities of legume samples collected from California, USA - Siratro white BW (SPAdes) (version 2) | ecosystem: Host-associated > Plants > Roots > Nodule | place: USA... | reverse complement strand
CCAGTTTTTTTTTTTTTTTTGCAAACTTTGAAGTTCACATTCATCCAAAAATCGTTCAAGAAACCATCCAAGAATTCATTAAAGAGTTTTTCCTTGAAGTTTGAGTAGAACGATCATCATACGCAAGCCATTCTCTATTGCCATAGGCGTTTTCGACTTCAGTTTTGCACCTCTGGCATGGGAGTTTTTTTTTTTTATATATTATATTAAGTTTGGCACAACAGAAGTAGTTCTCCGTGCCACTAAACCTGAGAGCAACCCCATTTAATGGTGCCTAGCTGGATATGTGGCCCTAGGTGTGTCCACCTCTAAATGTAACTTTTAATGAGTAAAATTTTATAATTTAAACATTCAAAACGACATCAAAACATACCATTTATCAAAAATCTAATTTCACCAATTCAAAACCTCATCAATCCTCAAAACATCATTCTACTATCAACTATAAAAAATCTCATGTTTTCTTCAATTTCAAACAACATAAATAGATATACAATCTCATTTGTACAAAAAAAAAAAACTTTGAAACTGGTGATCACATCACTCTTACATTCAAATCTTCTAACCTAAGGTACTACTAAAATATTTAAGCTAACTTTCCTTACCTGATTAGAAGTATGAGTACTCAAAGAGTTTCAACTCGTATAAAAAAACAAAAATATAACTTAACATACATCATATAGTCCTGATTAATTATCCAAACACATCACTAAGACTCTAAATCAACATAGATTAATCCTAAAACTATCAACACCACATGCAAGCATATACAAGTAAAAAAAAAAAACTTAAAAATTGATTTAAAGAAAAAAATAATAATTTATTCTAACAGTCGTCTCTAATCGTCACTATGATAAAAAATTAAATTATAAATTTAAAGAAAAAATAGAGAAGAACATGAATTTTTTCTTTTAAAAATATAGTAATTATATTAAAACAAAATCCAAATAACTATCTAACTTATTATTTATATAAACTTTTCATTTTAGTAATAAAATATTAGTTATCATTTTAATTATATTACTTCTAGTTTATAACTATTTATTACATGCTCGTGCATACCTCTTTTCTTAGCTCTACTGGTGTGTCAATATAAAGAAACCAAAACAATCAGTCCTTTCATTCTCCATAAATAGTATATATGGTGAAACATAATACTTACACATACGGTCTCGTCTTAACTAGCTAGAGAGCCAATAATTTCACTTTTGTGGATCCACGTTACAGTTAAAAGTGTTTGATTATAACAGGTTTAAAACTATAGCTCGTGGAAGAGTTTTGGAATACATGAAAATATTTCATAAAATTAACATTATATTTTAAAATATTTCAGAGTATCATAAATTATATTTAGCTTGGATGTGTTTCGTTATTCCTCTATTTCCTTGTTTTCTTATTATCTCATGATTTCTCCTTGGGTTTAATAATAATTATGACATGTTATTAGTATAAATAATGGTCAATACGATAGAATTTTATGTCTGTATCATATAATTATCAAATTAATATTAACATTAAAATATATATTTTTCTATTTTTTCTTATAGTAAAATTTTAAATATTTTTTTTACGTAAAATTATCATTCTTTTCAAAATATTACCTTTACATATTAGAAAATTGGTAGTAAATAACATGAACTCTATTTGGAGTAGAAAGTGACGAATGTAACAATTAATGCAATAAAAGATAAAGAGATACATTAAAAAAAGTAGGAGAAAAATGAGATGAAAGACGATATGAATGCATTTTTGCGAGAAAATAATTTTGTTTGTTTGTGTTGTTCTATTGACTTGACATGTATGCTTTAGAAAAAAAATGATTATATTTTTTAAGTTTTTAATTAAATTTACTAAAAAGAACCAATTTTAAAACTAATGCACATGTACAACTGGCATAGTTTGTGGGTGTAAATGTGTCAATGAATCAATTGATTGATCACTATTCATTTTTGGATTTATCTCAGAGTATATAAAATTAGTTTGAAAGAGAATTAAAAAATTTCAAATAAAAATTCATATATTTAGTTTCTTACTGAAAAAGTTACATTTAAATAATTTTAAATCTTCATTAACATGCCATATTAGGTGATACCTAACTAAGGTTTTGGGTTCAAATTTTTTAAATGAAAAAAATATGTAAAAAAAAACATTTCATTAAAATGTTTAATCAAGTTTTTGACAAAAATTATCAATTTACAGTGAATATTTCGTATTAGTAATACGGTTGAAATTTTAAATATATTTTTTTATAAAAAAGACATTTCATTTTATTCTTAAAACTAATTTTAACTGGATTAAAGTTTATAAAGTTAATATGTATAATTGAAAATCGTGTTTTTTGAAGCACACAAAAAAAAGCCATTAGCTCCACAAAATTTGCAGTGATAAGAATGATACAAGTGATAGGGTGAAGGATAACCACATGGGCGGGACCATAATCTAAACAAATATCAAATATGTGGTCCAACTTTATTGCCTTCTTCTCCATCTTCATCTATTACTCAATAATGTCTGTTTTTGGACTTTCTTAGTTATTAGTTTTACTCACACACTTGTCTTAATTCTTAAACATGAACATGGTGTGGATAATTGCATATTTGGTATATACTTCTTCCAATTAAAATCACAATTTTTGAATTAGCAAAAGATACGTCTTTCTACAAACCTCCTTGAATCACAATAGAGAAAATTTAATAATCATAATTAATGTAAAGAGAAGACTTGATCAAATTTGTTAATCTTCATCAACAATAGCAAGATCTTTTACCTCTTCAAAGTACACACCATTTAAGGTATACGTTGAAAAAATAATGAAAAGAACCATTTGTGGTACAAGTTATTTTGGTCCATGTTCATGGTACAAATTTGTTGTATCCTAAGATATTTTTTCAACAAAAGTATCGTATTATATTTTAACTCTACAAAATAATGAAGTTAAGATTATTAAATCACCTCATGTTTGTGAATAATGAAATTTATGATGGATTGATTTATAGTTTCTTAAAAGAATTCAACGTGTGTAAATTGTTTAGTTCATTTTTGTTATATAAATATTACTTAAAATTAAGTGACGTTTTTTAAAATTAAACTTATTATTACAGAATATAAAGTATGGTTATTTATATAACTATAGTTGTTTATATAAACAACATTCCTTAAAAATATATGTTTTGAATGAAAAAAATAGAGTATTTTAAGAATTAATATATACGAGGCTAATTGTAGAACTTATAAAATTAAATTAAACACTCACTGTACGTTTGATATTGGAGTGAATTTTTATGTAGAATAATTAATTTTGTGTGAAATTATAAAATTCTTAAGAGAAATATGTAATTTAAGCCATTATTATATACATTCTCTTAAAGTATTGTATTTTAGTAAACTATATTTATAATTTAAGGTTGACAAAGTTCTATCTTCACAGAAAATTACAATTAATTTTTTTAACCTTTTAAATTTCTACTTTTATAATTTTAAATTCATTAAGTCGCAATTGGATTATTTTTAAAAACAATACATTAACTTCTCCTTATGGAATTCTGATTTGATATTTCATAATTTTTTCTCTCAATTTCGATCTATTTTGAAATAAAATAATAGTTTTAGTCGTAAAATGTTTAGAGATGAAATCCCAATTCTTAATTAAAGAATCCGATATCATTGATGAAATTCTAAAAGTCACACTTAATGTTTTTTAGTTTTATTTAAGAAGATATACACTCACTTTCTTTTTCTATGATTGAAATTTCAACCATTTAATGGAACAACGAAAGTAAAACAATAAATGTAACTTTAAAATATCATGAACAGTAAATGTAATAATCTTAAAGTTTAAGAGGTCATAAATAATTTATCTCAATTAGAAAAGGTCCTTAATATGTATAATTTAGTAAACTTAAAACATTGAAGGAAATAACTTTAAAGATATTTTGGTACCACATATATTTTCATTAAGCTTAATTTTTAATTTTCAACGCTTATCTTGACTCAACAGTTTATTATCATAATTTTTTCTTCAAATTTGTAATGATTTAGTATTGGCTTTTATGTTTATTCATATTTAAAAATAGAATAGTAAGATCATGTGTTTTTCAATTATTAAAACGACATGTAATAATTTAGAAAAAATTTTGTCCATATATATTTGCAGGGTCAAAGAGGGATTACACTCACAACGACAAAAATATGCATAAAAGATAAGATATATACTTCATCTTCATGTCTTAATTTCTTAATTTTTATTATGAAAGCAAATATACTACGTTTCTTTACGTCATAGATAGAACAATAATTGTGGATGATACATTACGCAAAAACATATATATTAATTTTACTCAACATAATCATTTGAAAGACAAGTGTGCGTTTTCATATTTACCAAACTATCCTTAAAATTCTTCATATTTCAACTCCTTATAATAATTATTTCATATTCAACCATTTTATGTGTTTATTAGGGTTTAGTTATCTCTTTCTTCTTGTATGTAAGACAAAAATATTAAAAAATATAATAGTTGTATAATTAGTTATTTGCAATATATATTATGTAATTTTTTTATATTCTTATATCTTAATACTTATTTATTTTTATCTTTTTTTAACCACTTATTATTTTTAGTATATAAAATATTGATTAAGAATATTTCGAAAAATATTTAATATATCATTAATTTTATAAAACGACAAGTAATTTAGTCTGTGTCACAAGAAATGAAATGGAAGGAATAACTTTTAACATTTAGTCTATAAGATAGAAAAAAAAAGCAATTATTTAAATAAATTGTAGTTGAGATAACCTGGACAATCTGACGAATTCTATTTTGGTTACTAATTGTAATTAAGACTTGTGTATAAACAAAATTTTTATGAACAGTTATACCAAAAAAAGAAAAGACTTTTATATATGTCAAAATTATCTCACACATAAATTAATTTATAAAAATTATTTTGCAAACTTTTAACTTTTTAATTTATATATAAACTAATTTTAACTCATGGAAAAATTATTTTTAATTTAATTTTATATTTCTTAGAAATATCTATGAATTATTTTTTTTCCTTCAAAACACACCCTTAAAAGCTACGTGTGGTTGTGCATGAGAATGAAACGAAAATAAAAACTAAAGCATTTTGTTTTCTAGTCGCCTGTTTATTTTTTAACTCACGAGGCAGAGTTTAATTTCGAACACGACAAGAAAAAATCTATTAAGAACAAAAAAATCAGAATAAAAGTTCTCATGTATATCAAAAAAATGTTAAGACAAACAACATATCATGTAGTGAACTAAATTTTTTAAAAATTAAATACATTAAATGCTGTAGATTTGTTTTGCTATTTTTTTTTTCTCTTCTTTAACAAGTAGGTGTTAGCACAATTCTTTACATTATTATTAGCATTAAAAATATATTAAATTATCTATCTCAGTCATTTACTAAAAAAAATTTTAATTATTAGCACTTATATTTTATTGATAATTTCTGAGAAATAGTAAATAAAAATTAACACATTCATATTTTATCTATTATATAATGAATCTGCATATCTTTCTATTATTATAGGTTCAAACAATTCTAGCACCGTTAAAGAAAAAGTATACTTTCATACCATTGGTCATTAATTATTTTTATTTTACACCAACTTATTTTAATAAAATAATAATTTATTTTAATATCAAATAAATGTAGTGTAAAAGTATCGTGTAGCTCATAATAAAAAGAGTTAAATTGTGTTTGAAATATTTAACTCAAATCAGATTAAGCAGAATATGGAAAGAGGGGTATTTTGGGGAAAGGGAAGAACTGAGCAATTTCCACGAAGGTGCATGAGGAATGGAAGCAAAACCACTCAAGCAAAGACAGAGATGGTTGATTTGGTTGGTTCGGTGTTCTTCTGTTGTGTTGTGTTCTTCTCTTATCTTCACGTTTTCTCACACGCTTCAAACACGCACTACTCAAACACATTATTCACCTCTCTCATCATCATCATCTTCATCGTCTCAAACACAAACGCTACTTGAAGCAAGTGCGAGTTTCGTACTCATTTATCGAACCTGTTTCATAAGACAAACGTTGTAGGAAGAGAAACATGAGCGGGAAGCCGGTGAGACCTCGTACACGTCTGGGGAAGTACGAGCTCGGAAAAACCATTGGCGAGGGAAGCTTTGCGAAGGTCAAGTTCGCAAAGAACGTTGAGAATGGAAACCATGTAGCTATCAAAATCCTCGACCGTAAACACGTGCTCAGCCACAAGATGACGGAGCAGGTAACAATAGACATCATATGCTACATAACCTTCAGTTCAGGTCACTTTATTATGTTTTATTTAAATCTTAGTTTCGACTAGCTTAAGGTTGCTCATTACTAATGCAGCTTTTGTAGTTTGTGTTTTTTGTGTGGAGAATTTAGGTTATGAATTTATTCTTTTCTCTTTGATTTTGGCAGCTGAAGAAAGAAATTTCGGCGATGAAGATGATCAATCATCCAAACGTTGTCAAAATTTATGAGGTAGGACACACTTTTCTCCTTTGTGATTAGTGAAAAGCATCGAAAGCTCATTCAACATTGCAGCCAGAATTTAGAAAATTAAACTTTTTTATAAAATATTACTGCTAGTGTTACTGTTAATGTTATAATTGTCTTTTTCTTTTTCGTGGTAGATTGTGGCAAGATCTCTGTTTTTATAAGAGATGTTTCTTCATCTACAAAACGAAATTCCTTTTTTTCTTATAAAGAAAAACAATGAATGAAAGTGAAGTATACGATATGGTGGAGCACGTGATAACGTAGCAGATTTTGTTGGAGTGCGTAAAGAAAAAAAAAATGAGGTTCTGTATTCATCGTTTGATGCTGTGGGCCCAATATTATTGTTTTTCAACGAACTCAGTTTTTCTGTATTTTAAGATTTCGGTTCGCATTAATCTTACTTAGTTTAGAGATAAATAAAACCTTGAGTAAAATTATATAATGTGAAAACAGTGCTATATGATATAATTGGTCATTTTTAAGATAAATGGAACTTGAGCTCTCTCATCATACACACACGCACGTACACAAAGTCATTAACCGCTCTCTGTTTAAGCATAGGTGATGGCAAGCAAAACAAAGATCTACATTGTCCTAGAGTTGATTGATGGAGGAGAACTATTTGACAAAATAGTAAGTCGCTTATTCATTTCATGTTATATATATATATATCTTCCTACTATTTCACAAATTTTCTTTCTCTTGATGGGGGTGGTATTATTAGAAAAATTGTCAGTACATTGATATTTTTCTTGGATCTTGCATAATTTGATTTCTAGGCTCAAAGTGGGAGACTTAAAGAGGATGAAGCAAGAAGTTATTTCCACCAACTAATCAATGCAGTTGATTACTGCCATAGCAGAGGGGTGTACCACAGAGATTTGAAGGTCTATTATCATCTACCACAATCCTCTCCAGTAATTTAATTAACAGATTCATAAGTCACATATGTGTGATCATGAATCAATTATTATCCTTCTTCAGTTGAATTAGGAACCAGACTCATATTCAATACTCATTCTACTTTGCAGCCAGAGAATCTTCTTCTGGACTCAAATGGTATTCTGAAAATTACAGATTTTGGATTTAGTACCTACGCACAGAAGGTAAGATATGTATATACATGTTTGCCTTGCCATAAAATTACCTTATGTGCATGTTATGCGTTTCTGGTTTGGCCATAAGAAATGTAAGTGCTGAAACTTGAAAGCATCCCCTATTAGTTCTTACTTACGTAACGGAATTCCTTCTAGTTTTGACTTTCATTTCAGCTACATCCCTTATGCGTGATTTTAATTTGCATGAAATTAGGACCTTGTTTTAAATCTTAAGTAAAATGTATTTATTACAGGAGGATGAACTTCTCCGCACTGCTTGTGGAACTCCAAATTATGTTGCTCCTGAGGTACCTACTTTATATTTTTATGCATCAGATGGAAGACTAGATTTGTAACTCAAACTGCAGTGAAATTTATGTAGTGTACCGTTATGTTAGGTGCTTAATGATAGAGGTTATGTTGGTTCTACATCTGATATCTGGTCCTGCGGGGTCATTCTCTTTGTGCTTATGGCTGGTTACTTGCCCTTTGATGAGCCAAGTCAAATGGCATTGTACAGAAAAGTAAGTAATATCATAATATAATCCATGAGAAGAATGAATGAAAGAAAAGTTGCTTATGTCAAAACCTGAACATATTTTCCAGATTGGCAGGGCTCAATTTACATGTCCATCATGGTTTTCCTCTGAGGCAAAGAGGCTATTGAAGCGTATTCTTGATCCAAACCCTTTAACAGTGAGTTCTGAACCCAAAAGCTTTCTTATTTTTACATGTTCTACCTGCATATTATATATAAATCTTTAATCAATTCACAGGAATTAAAAGAATAGTTAATTTTGTTAGTGGTATTAAACTTGTTAATGATCTGTATTATTTCTTGACAGCACCCTCAAAATTGTTAGGACTTATTATCCAAATCTTTTTATCTGTGTTCTTCCCATCTAATCACTAATGAACTATTAGTCATCTTTCCCATTCATTACAGGGAAAAAAATGAGTTTATGTCATTAAATTATAACATTTTTATTCGTCGATGACAAAAATTATAAAGTTATTAAGAGTACTTTAGTAAAAAGTAATTAATGTAATAGACAATGTTATATACAAAAGAAGGTACAAGCAATTTTTTCAAAAATGGTCTTATATACCGGGACCGAGAAGTATATACTTTTATTAACCTTGGGTTGCTTTTTTGCAGAGGATAAAAATTCCTGAAATCATAGAAGATGAATGGTTCAAAAAAGGATACAAACCAGCAATTTTTACAGAGGAAGAGGATGTCAATGTAGATGATGTTGCTGCTGCTTTCAATGATTCTAGGGTGCTGTGTTTATGACAATATTTCTATCCATTTTTCATTCACATTGTTACTATTCTTGGGAAATGCAAGAAAGAAACTGCTGAAGCTGTTCTCAAGTAATATATTTGTTCTCTTTCATATGCAGGAAAATTTTGTGACAGAGATAAAAGAGAAACCAGTGTCAATGAATGCTTTTGAGCTCATATCTAGGTCTCAAAGCTTCAATCTTGAAAATTTGTTTGAGAAGCAGACAGTAAGTAAAAATTAGTATTCTTTCATCACGCTAAAATGTAATGCATATTATAAAGGGTTTTTTCAAATCACAACTTACAAGTCACTTCCAAAACTGTGAACTACTTGGTTTGTGGATCAATTTTTGATTGATTTATGTTTACTTAAGAGCCTGATCTGAATTCAGTTATCTCTTTATGTTATTGGCTAACAAAATACTATAGATAAGGAGATGTAATCAATTCTTTCAAGCTAATGATGTTTGTTTCTTCATTTTGTTTAAACTCAATACAGAATGGGATTGTTAAGAGAGAAACACATTTTACTTCACAACGTCCTGCAAATGAAATCATGTCAAAAATTGAGGAAGCTGCCAAGCCTCTGGGATTTAATGTTCACAAGCGAAATTATAAGGTTATAATTTATCTCAGAACAATTATTACCTGCATTACTCTGCATTTCTATTCACCAAGACCCATCTTTCATGTGATCGATTTTTGTAAAGGAGGAACAGTAATAAACTGAATTAGTCTAAAAAATTTCAAGTATTGGGCTATCGGTTAATTCAATACTTTAATATTACAAAGATATATAGTCGTCGACTTTGACTAGTATTATTCCTTAGTTTAGCCCTTGACAATAGGGATCAACTTAATGGATACACAACAATACCACGGGCTAAATTGACTGATCTTGTATACAAAAGTTAATGGACAATTTCTTAAGTTAGAATTAATTCAGAAACTTGAATGATAGTCATCAATTTCAAGAACTAAACTTTCTTTTCATAATTACAAGGAATAAAATAATCGATGATTATAGTTTGACGGATTAATTCCATGGTTTACTCAAGAAGAAAACAAAGTTGTAGACTATTCAAACTTAATCAGATTTAAATTATGCAGATGAAGCTGCAAGGTGATAAGAGCGGAAGGAAGGGTCACCTCTCAGTAGCTACAGAGGTACTGAGCCATTATTTTTTTGTTGTAGCCCTTTTCTGTGGTACTCAATTGGTGACAAATTGTGTGTGGCTAAGAATAATAATTCCATTTTTTCATCTAATTGCAGAGATAGTAAGATTGATTTTTTATTTGCTAATTTAGTGATCCATTGAATATGGTAACAGGTTTTTGAAGTGGCTCCCTCCTTGCACATGGTGGAGCTTAAAAAGACTGGGGGTGACACACTGGAGTTTCATAAGGCATGTGAACATTTTCTTTAGTTCTCTTAGAACTGTTGATTCAACCTTGTTATAAAGTCTGTTCCATTACCTACATATGTTAAGGAGGGAGAAACGACATCATGTTAAATTGTCAATGTCTTGGTTATCTTACGTTGCTGATTGATGCTAACGTTGTTTGCTGACTTATTTGCAGTTTTACAAAAACTTTTCATCAGGTTTGCAAGACGTAGTGTGGCATTCTGAAGCAATAATATGAAGAATCATGGTATAATCTATACATAGACCTATTATCATTGTAGCCTTATCAAACTCATTTACTGAATTTTCACTTATTCATTAGTTTATTATGTTGCAGGTGTACATCATGCACTTATTTTTGTTCATGCAAGATAAAGTGGAGCATGTTGAGCATGTTTAGTTTTGAAAAAAACTAGACACAATTAGAGTGATTTTTCATGACCATAATTCAATGTTTCATAGTAATTTAGAAAATAATTATAGTTGGCCAAAGAGAAATGAGTATAATTAAGTGTATATTCATTTCTCAGTTTCCAACTCCTTCAACGGATGTTTGCAGAATGCATTCTTTGATATCTTTTGGATTCAACGCAAGTTTAGAGGATGGTTAATGGGTTTTCAAACATAGGCTTGATTTTTCTTTTGTTGAGTTGAATATATTTCTTATTGTAATAGTGTAATTTTGGCTTTTTGGGATTTCAATTCCATTAGTTAAGTCCTTCAAATATTCTAAATATGTTCAGAAAAAAAAAAAAAATTTAATGTCTGTGAATCACTTTCTCTGTACACTTTCAACTTTTTCTTTCTTTGAACAAAGTACTTGAAAACAACGATAAAAGAAAGAGAAAACATCTTTAAATTATTAAATAAATTTTACGTCATAAATTCAGTATTAAACAGCTTTACAAATGTCTGAAAACCATGACTATCATAATAAGATAATCCTCTCAACAAATAAATTAACTGATGTGGTTGATTTTATTGGTTTGTCCCTTTTCTTCTTCTTTCTAGTTTTAAAACAGACTCGTTCATCCTTTTATTTTTATAATAAAATGACACTTAAATTCCTTCTAATTTTTTAAAATATTCTTCTTTTGTAAATAAACTAATCTTATCCTAAAATAACATGGTTTAAAAGGCTTTTCGTCTTCTTTATTTTCTTTATCTTTTAATAAAGTGACCCCGATTTTCTTGTTTTTTTTTTTTTAATAAATGAGACTTATCTCTTTAATATTTTTATTCAAGTGATACTTATCCTTTTTTTATGTTTTTATAAATGAGAGTCTCCCTTATATTTTAAATAAAGTGAGAATCACAATATCATCTCTAACAATATCATAATTAATATATTATACGTAAAATCAAATTTTAAGCATTAAGATAGAAGGTTGAAATTGAAAGTAATTAATTTTAATTACTTTATGGATCTACGCTCTTTATTTAAATTTTAAAAATTTTATTTTACATGCATCGAAATTTTAAAATAATACTATATAAAAATTTTGAAATTTTAAAAATACCTCAAATTTAGTTTTTTTTTTTATGGTAAAATCTAAAAAATAATGAGTATTACATAAATTGCAAATAAATAACAATACAAAACTAAATATTAATTCTCATTATCTCTCCATCCAAACATGTTTGACTAAATCTACTTGAAATTGTACCTTATTTATATAAGCAACCCAATTCATACATTTCCATGTTAAAGATTTTAAAGAACAATTAATCAACCCTTTTTTAAACACTTCGATTGGAAATGTTCCAACACACTTAAAAAAAAAAAAAATCAACAAAATTCTAAAAATCAAGTGACATCTTATATAATCTTAAATATGAAATCTGGGTACATGACAGATATAAAGTTATTTATTGGTTAACTGTCTAACACTGATAGAAACAAACACATTGTTCATCTGGATACTGGGCAATAATGCACTGTGAGGAGATCAACTTGCCATGGAACCTGTATTCACAGAACAATGCACATTCATTGAAGCCACAATCACTGTTTTGCACCACCTCCTCACACAACCCGTTTTTAGATCCAACCACTTCCCTTGTCATTGAAACAGCTGAAATAACAACATCATAGGTTAGCAAAGACCAACCACATGCACAGAGAAGAAACACAGTTTAATTAAGATGCATTTATAATCTATATATTCACTGTAAGAAAAAGTTAAACTATCAATGAAATTTATAAACAGATTCAAAAATTTAAACTTAAAAATCTGTCAGGTAAATTTACATACAATCAATTTATCAATAGATTTTGAATATTTTTTTAAAGGATTATTTGTCATTCAACGGATAAATATCATGTACCATATGTTTTTCTTTATATAGATAATACACAGTTTACAGTTTTAACATCTATCTAATTTCAATGTCGTTAAATGGGAGAATTTGCAAACCTGAAATGGTAAGGAATAAGGCGAAAAATTGTGTGAAAGACATCTTGGCCACCATCTCCAATGACTTTGAACCTTCAAACAACTATACTCGAATAGTTTAATAGTGTAATTTGTTCAATGTTAATTAGTATTGACTAACCATCATTAAGTAACATTAAATGATAGTAAATATAAATATAATAATCAATGTATTAAATGATAACAAGTTAAACGTATTAAACATGTTATATATAACATTATTTGTAAGATTAACTTATTTCTTAAAATTAAACGTCTAAAACGTTTGTATTTTTAATATTTAAAATTAGAGTTGGATGTTCCCCTTTTTTTTTTTCTAATAGTTTTCCTCCGGCCCATTCCGTATAAATTTTTTTATAGGTTCAAAGGAGAAAATTTAAGTTGTATATATAGATAATTAATATTTTATAATTAAAAGTTATATAAATTGTATATAATATGAAACAAAATTATTATTCATTTAAATAAAATATTTTATTTCTCTAAATTCTAAAGTTTGGAGTCATTTCTTATTTTTTTTTCCTTTAATAAGAGCATTCCCATAAAAATGTGATAGAGTATGGGATTATCTGATTTGATTAAATTTTTGGTTTTGCTTTTGAGTAATTGTTTTTTCTCAAATCATAATTTTTTGTTTTTCTCGTTGTATCTGGATGTAGTTCTTTAGTTGTATGTGAAATTTAAACCAAATAGATGAATTTCTACTATTTAAGGTACATAATAATATGTTTGATTGGAGAATCAAATATTATAAGAGCATATAATAATATTTTTAATTTTTCCATGTTTTGAAGTAATTTCTTGAGAAACATAAGAATTAAGATAAGTGAAACTTAATGATAGATATTGGTGGGTTTAACTATAGTTGTGTTGTTGTATTCACATTGATTTTTTAAAATGTTGATTTTAAATACTGAGAATTTTGATTATAAAATGACATGTGTTATTGGCATATAATTCGATTTGTATATAAATAAGATTGATGATTACACTATAAGAAAAATTATTTAGAGATCAAATTTTAGTTACCAAATGAAATAGTTGCTAAGTGTGACTAAAATAGTCATTAAAGTAGATTTTGGTTGTTAAATAACTACAAAAATAGAAGTAATGATTGAATTTAGCGACCAATTAGGTCAATATAATTTGTATCTAATATTAGCTACCAAAGTTTTAGTGACCTATACCGTTAGATTCTAAATTAGTCTCAAACTTAACTAAATACCTATTTAGAATCTATATAGGTCATTAAAACTAAACTTTGGTAGTTAATGTTAAATACTAATTATCTTGACTTAATTGGTCACTAAATTCAATTATTATTTCTATTTTATAGTTATTTAGCAACTAAAATTTAATTTGGTGACTATTTTGATCATAATTAACAACCATTTTATTTGGTAGCTAAAAATTGGTATCTAAATAACTTTTTTCTTGTAGTGTTATATTAGGTTTAAATAAATCCTTAAGTTTTGTGAGATGTAGTAGTTTGAATTGAAATATTTAACATTGTTTGATGTTGTTTTGATCTATAGGATATATGAAATTAGTATTTCAATGTTATGTTATTTTCACAAGTATAATTAATTATGTAGGACATATAGAAGTTAGAGAGAGTATATTATTTTAGATTGAAAAGTATGGTTTGCTAAAATAAACTTTGTTTTTAAGATTGGTTTAGATTATGCATGTGAACGTATGTTGCTCAAGCAAAGAGTTCTAACAATGTTCAAACAATGAATTATAATTTAAGAGAAAAAAATTATAACAATCCTCTTTATTTAGATAATTTAGTCATGCAAAGTATTGTGATCACACTCAAGCAATGAGATGTTGATATTCAAGCACCATTTCGATAGCCGAGTGAAGAAAAGACCAAAATAATTCTCTTTTTCGAAAGGATAACACTCAATCAATCAACGTTTATGAAATGTGTTTTGACTAAAAAAAATGAATAATAGTTGTTTTTAGCTAGAGCATTAGATGTTTTCCCCTCAGGTTGTGCTTTCTTTTTAAACTAATTTCTTGTCCTTAGGGTTGAATAATTCTTTTCCGCACTGATGTAATCAGGTCTTTATTCAGTATATTTATTATATTTACTATCATCAAATTAATGTGGAAATTATGTTTTAACTTCCTTTAGGTATTTAAGCGAAATTATAGGGATTAGGATAATAAATAGCTTTGGAGAGTGACAAAATGATGCATTGTGCCATGATATATTAGGAAATGGAAAATGTAGGGTAATACAGGTAATACTCTAGATATGCTTATACTTCACTTTTGTTAATGATAGGGGATATTCTTTCTATGATCTCTTTGGGATTATGACGAGATATACTATATTATCTGTAAGAAGTCGTTGGCCTCATTATTACGAAAGAGATACTAAGGACTGAAATGGAGGTAGGGAAAAACCATGTAACTCGCCCCATTATCACGACAGACCAAATGTCTCGTTCTTGATTTATATGAAATTATATTACCTGTATAAATTTTTTATAGAATGCTTAAATTAATTATGAAGAATGAGAATGAGATTTGTGGAGAATCACGTACAGGTGATTAAATATTAATATTAACATGGTAAAAATATTAAGATCATATTATTATTCAATTAAAATTAATGTAATTAAAGTTTAAAATAAATTTTAAATATAATTTAAAATTAAAAGTCATATCTTTTGCATCATTCATCTTATTAATTGAATTAGTTTTAATTTTAATTAACATTAAATTAAATTGAGACACTTTTAATATGCATATCTATTTTTTTATTAAAATATTTGTTAAATATTTTCTTTTATTTAATTTCTTTGCTAATAAAAAATATTATATAT